>Ga0272443_10000066_pt1 | contig 208944 bp, 170 predicted proteins | sample SSMAcet12_FD_193581 | JGI IMG/M metagenome (GOLD analysis project Ga0272443, IMG submission 193581) | Marine sediment archaeal communities from Little Sippewissett salt marsh, Falmouth, MA, United States - SSM-Acet-12 | ecosystem: Environmental > Aquatic > Marine > Wetlands > Sediment ... | reverse complement strand
CACAAAATAACTTGATAATTTCTCTAAATTTTGCTTCAGAAATTCTTGAACGATATAAATACCTATTAACCATCTTCATAACAACTACTTACGGCTCCTAAAAGTCAAGTTAAGTTGTCATGAACCAATAAGAATATTAAATAATTGTGTAATGCATTTTTTTTCTCAAGTAAATAATTTATCTGTTTGAAAAATACTGATAATATCTCACCCAAACCCTCTCCCAAAAAGGCGAGGGCTTAAATAGAATTCTTTGAGAATTAAATTTCAAAATATTCCTTCTCCTAGCATGAGAAGGTTGAGATGAGGTAGGTCTGGATGAGGTATAAAAAGATCGATCTTTTTACAAAGTCCAAATTTGTAAAGCCAGGTTTCTCTTTCGTCTCTTCGTGATTAGCAATATTTTTTTGTTATAGATATGCACTTTGTAATCTAGATCCAATTGCATTCCAAATGCAACTTCAGAACTTGTGGAGAAGCATTCTTAAATTAGTTCTTATCATCCAGCACAATTCCATAGAAGTAGCAGTCATGCCAGAAAGGATTTCCCTGTTCGTCTTTTCTGAAGAAGCCCTTCTTCTTGAAATGGCCCTCGCGCGTCATGCCTATTTTTTCGAGTACTTTCCACGAAGCAGGATTCAATGGATTACAATACGCAACAACTCTGTGTGCCCCCAGTTCATTATGTGCATATCCAATAACCCTTTGCGCAGCTTCTGTGCAAAATCCTTTGTTCTGATATTTCGGATTAAAGATAAATCCCATTTCCCATGTTAAGAACTCTTGTGGATCTTCAGGATTAAAGTAAATATGTTCTATAAGTTTGTTCTCTTTTTTCAATAAATAACTGCCAGGAAGTCTTCTTCTCTTGAACGTTCGGATGCAATGTTCTTTGCTTCTTCTTGAGTGATCGGCTTTCCTGTTTCAAATTCGTAAATTTCTTGCAAAGATTCATACAGGTCTTTCCAATCATCATCCCTGAACTTTCTTATGAGTAATCTAGTAGTTTCTATCACTTTTTCAATTCCTTTGTAAAGCATAGTATAAGGTCATCATCCACCGTGATTGAGTCACCACAATTAATAAATGTCTCATTATAGCTGATGCCGCGACCATCGGGGATATATCCTCTTTTGATGTATAATCTTTGTGCGTTTCCATAATCCTTAGTGAGTCCTACACCTATCCCAACAATATCGGATTTTTCCGCAATGAGTGTTTCAGCAGCATCCATGAGCTTTGTGCCGATGCCATTGTTTCTGAATTTTATTAATACATTAAGATCGGTGATCTCGGGTATCGATCTCTGCTTGAATGAGGGATAGTATGAGTTCCAGAGAATCGTACAATAGCCAGCGAATTCAGCATCTGCAAAGGCGAGCAGGACAATCCTCTTTCCCTCCTCTTGATCCTTGAAGTACCGTTTATATTGTTCTTTTGTTTTTATCCATCCCTGTTCTTTGAAGGCATCGGAGATCATCGCACAATCTTCTTTGTGGAGTTTTTTTATCATTATTTTCATATTTATTATTCTTACTTATCCTTGATTCGTAAATTCAGCCGACCAAATCCGACGAACCATTGTCCTCGTTTTGTGCCCTCGATTGGCCATTCATCGATACATACTTTTTTATAATAGGATGACGCATTAATGAACTCAATCGTTTTATCATCTTTCCAGCCAATGAATAATCCACCATGAGAGATACGTGTCGAGTCAATTGTTATAAAAACAATATCTCCGGGAAGCAGTTCATCTTTTCCGATAAACCGAACATTATAGAGATAAAGCTCATCCATATTAACGTCATCTCGTATTTCATTGCGTTTGTTCATTAATAGAAGAGGTGTTTGAAGTGCGTCTTCATATGCACAGATAATAATGCCTGAGCAATCAAAGGAATCAGGTCCCTGACCTCCAAGAATGTATGGTTTGTTGAGTTGCTGTTTTGAGAAGCAGAGCGCTTGTTGGGGGATTGGTTCTGTTACCTCAAAAATCGAATAATGTGCAGATTTTTGAGTACATGTTGAGAGTACACAGCACGATACAATTATCAGCAGTAAGTTGATATGTTTGATTAGATTATTCACTATTTCAGAATTATTACTTTCCTCACTTCAGTATAATCTGCATTTTTTATCTTAATGAAATAAACACCGGGACTTCTGTCTTTTGTCGGTATGTAGTATGAAAAAGTTCCTAAATTTGCGTTTTCTTGATCAGCGTGATGAACCAGTTGTCCTTTAAGATTGTAGAGAGAAAATTCAGTTTTCTCCAGTTTTTTTACCTGATACCTTATGTTTAGATTGTTCTGGACCGGATTCGGATAGATTTGGAATGTGGATTGTTCATTTGGAGGATTATCAATACTTATCGCAGGTCCCAGAGTGCCGTTTCCGCGTACATTTTGTGCATAGAGATCACCGGGCCAGGTCAATGCAGTCCCACTTCTATTATCAGTCCATATAGTCACTACCTGGTCATTCATATAATCAGCTGAAAAGCATGAAAGTTTCCAGCTTGGTTCATCACTGAGAAATACCTGTTCATCATTCCAAACAAAATCACCACTTGGATTTACCCGTGTCGCTTTCACAAACGTGGAATAGATCGTATCTATTTTTGCGGGAACAATGGTCAGGGAATCTTTTTGATAGACGACGACAGCATCTCCTCCGGGAGTAATGTGTGCTTGTGGGATGGAATATCCATTGCATGGAAGCTCTGAATATGGTTGTAGAATAACACTGTTATTGCCCCACAATCGATCTGCAGTATCTGATAGGAGCTGTCCGGCAATACCATATCGGAAAGATGAAGTTATATTATCATAATAATAATCGTTCCAGATCACATATAGTTTTTGTTCTGCATCATAATAGCACAAGCTAGGATCTACCTGATAATGATCATTATAATCAGCAACCAAAACTCCATTTTCCTGCCAGGCGACTGACCCATCCGAAAGAATATGTTGTACATACGATTGATGTGTAAAATGATCTAACCTAGAATCGTACCATGCGACAAATGCACCATTATTACCATCGCTTATCACATGTGGAACTTGATAATAAGCAACTGCAGTTGCTAATGAATCGAGATCACAAACTGTTGCAATTGAATCCCATACAGGATCTCCATTAGTATCAAATTTTTGAGCATAAATATAACTATGATACTCACGACCTATTCCGATACCAGTTTGGTAGATACGCATCCATACGTTTATGAAGTTATCCCCATCAGAAGGAACAAGATAGGGTCTCCAATACGTTGTATCAGGTCCAAAAAGTTCGATTTCCTGTGCCCAAGCTTGTTGTCCATTTGGAAGAATCTTATTCATCACGATAGACGATTTGAGAGAGTCACCATAAATATAATCTCTCATCCAAGAAAACACATAATTACCTGTATCAGTTACGATTGCTCTTGGAGAGAAATCATCCCGAAGTGAAGATGAAAGCTGTACACCGTTTGCACCCCATAAAAAAGAGCTGTCCGGTGAGATAAGATATGCGTTGACGTTCCGGAATCCGGTTCCTGCTCTCATGTCGCTAAAGGCAAGTACAGCATTATTATTCGGATCGGTTATAAGCGCATGATCAGAGAACCACGAATCAAAGGGATGATCACTTACAAGAATCCCGTTATTGCCCCACGTATGATTTCCATTCATGTCCAATCTGTTCATGTGCATCGAGTACCAGGTAAGCGTATCACAGGTGTCCTGGTATCGGGAAATGTAATAATATCCATCGCTGCCAACTGTTATATGTGCATATTCCTGGTTACAGTTTTGTCCTGCAATAAGGGAATTTAGTGATGGATCTGAACTCCATTCTGCTAAGAGTGATGAGGTGACTATCATAAAAAAGACATATAATATTATTTTTTTCATGCTACCTCCTAGGTTGATTTAAATTTATGTAAATAGAGGGGTATCTGGTGTCAAGAAAATAAAATATATCGTTTTTCTTATATAGTAGTACGGGCAAGATTTTTTATTTCCTTGACGATGAAGTTCATTTTTTCAGGGATATATGATAATGAACAGAGAAAATCAGCTACCGATATGGACACCACGTGTACCGCAAATTAAGATCAAAAAGTTATATAAGCAACTATCAGAAGGAATTTTTGATGATGAACTTTTGCAGGATGTTGGCTTCTCATTATTCATCCGTTGTACCGATTTTATCAAAGCCAACAAAGCAAGAAAGGGTTTCATTGAATGTCCCTTATGTAAGAATGAGATTCAATATACTGGAGATGCTGATGGAAGGATTTCATGCAGTTGCGGGTGGTCTATACTTTGGAAAGAATATTTCAGTACACTACATAGGAAACAGCTTTCCGGTGCAGAACCTGTGATTCAGCAATTCAGGGAATATGTTCAAAAATATCCTCATGCGACAACTAATAAAGAAAAAATAATATTGATTGACTGTCTCATCCATGGCTTTCACATATTCGCAAAGAACAATACTTCTACTCGACCTGTTGCAGTAAATCTTATTCAGGGAAGCTTATCTGAGGTTATTACTTTTCTGGATGACTTATCATTAAGTACAACGATCCCGGAGTTGCAAGAAAACAAATTGAAGTGGAAGAAAGAGGTCAAAAAGGCAAAGGAATGGTGTAATCAGACTGATGCAACTTCGTAAAGCGTTTAAGATAGCGATCGCAGTCTTTATGATCATCTGTCTGTTCATCGTGTATCTTCTCCTCGAACCTTACTGGCTGAAAGTAAAAAATATTACTTTTTATGATAAAGATATACCTGCCGGTTTCGATCAGTTCAAGATCGTGTTTGTTGCAGATTTTCATCATGGACCAACGACTGGACTGCCCTTTATTAGACATGTGGTAAAGAAGATCAATGAGCAGGAACCTGATATTGTGCTTCTGGGTGGTGATTATGTGTATAAGGGAAGTCAATATATCGAGCCTGTATTCGATGTGCTTAAAGATATAAAAGCTCCATTGGGAGTATATGCAGTACTTGGTAATCATGATCACTGGGAATGGGCAGAAGCAACACGTAATTGCATGGAACGATATGATATAACGCTTCTTGATAATACATCAGAATGGATAACGGTAGGAAATGATAGTATCAAAATCGGCGGAGTAGGGGATTTCTGGGAGGATGTACAGAATTTGGATTCAACAATACATGATGTCAATGAAGATGATTTCTGCATTTTGCTTATGCACAACCCGGATTATGTGCCGTCACTTAAGACAAACAAACTTGATCTCATCCTTGCAGGTCATACGCATGGGGGACAGGTATCGCTTTTTGGATTATGGTCTCCATACCTTCCGATAAAATCAGGACAGAAACTTGCGTATGGATGGTATGAGAATGACTGTACAAAAACCTATGTTACATCAGGGATTGGTACGATCTTCCCCCCGATCCGCTTCTGCATGCGACCTGAGATTGTGGTGATGACGTTAAGGAGGGAAGAGCACACAGATTAACGCTGATCGGACTGGTGCACAATGACATTTATTGGAAGAGTTTTGGTAATGAGAATCGTTCTGGGTGTATTTTCATAGTGAATCAGTGTTCATCAGCTTCTAATTAACATTAAAAATTGACATGAGGTCAATTGTAAAAAAATATTATAATAAAGAAAAGAGGAGTAGCAATTGAACTTTATTAATATGCCCTCACTCATAGAAGTAAAAGAATTAACTAAACACTTTGACACAGTAATAGCCCTAGATAATATTTCTTTTAGTATAAAGAAAGGTGAATTATTTGGTTTTCTTGGACCTAATGGGGCTGGTAAGACAACAACTATCAATATTCTCACAGGACTGGCAAGACCAGATTCAGGAATCATTGAGATCGCTGGAATGAATTGTTCAAAGAATCCAAAAGCTGCCCAACATCTCATTGGTATTGTTCCTGATGAGAGTAATCTCTACCCCGAGCTCACAGGGTATGAAAACCTATGTTTTTGTTCTTCGTTGTATGGAAATAAAAAGATCGAACGCCAGCTTCGAGCAAGAGAGTTGCTAGAAGATTTCGGATTATCTCAAGCTGCAGATCGTAAGTTTGGAGGATATTCAAAGGGGATGAAAAGAAAGCTAACTATTGCAGCTGGAATAATTCATAATCCTGAAATTCTTTTTCTCGACGAACCTACTACAGGCATAGATGTGGCAAGCGCAAGGCAGATAAGACAAGTTATTGCTCATCTACATAACAGAGGTACAACTATTTTTCTTACTACACATTATATCGAGGAAGCAGAACGACTTTGCCAGTGGATCGGATTTATTGTTAAAGGTAAGATAGTAAAAATAGATACGATAGAAAAATTACTGCAACCAATACAGAAAATGAAAAACATGCTTGTCTCAGTAGCAAATCCCCATAACGGTTTATATAATAAATTAGTTTCTCATTTTCCTCAATATAAGATACGATGTGAATCAAAAGGTGAATTTCATATAATATCAGAAGAGACTATCAATATAGGACCATTGGTTAGAACAATTGAAGAATGCAGCGGAGAAGTTTTAGAAGCACGCAGAATAAGAACATCGTTAGAAGAAGTGTTTGTTAGAATAACTGGTATCGAACTGCAGACAATGAAGAATGATAAGCAGAAGAATGGGAGTGTATCATGAGACAATGGATTGCTTTCTGGAACATTTTACTCAAGGATATGCGTGCTTATTATCTTAAACCTCCAAATATTAGCTGGGGATTAATATTTCCTATTGCATGGACAGCAATGTTTTTCATCAAATCAGGTAAAGGTATTGAAAGTATACTTAACTTACTTCCAGGTGTAATAGCGATATCTATACTTTTTGGTACAACATCCATGCTTGCAGTTACAGTTACCTTTGAGAAAAAAAATAAGTCCTTTGACCGTTTGTTGCTGGCTCCGATCCCATTGAGGTTCCTCATGTTTGCAAAGACCAGTGGTGCAATTGTTTTCGGTGTTTTTAATGCATTTGTACCTATCATTATAGCCTCATTTCTTGCGGATTTATCTCGTGTAAATTGGTTAACACTTATTCCTGGTCTTTTTTTAATTGCAATTTCATCTACATTTCTTGGTCTCTTCATTGCAGTATCTGTAAGTGAAGTATTCGAAGCTCAAACCTTCTCTAACTTTTTTCGGTTCCCTATGATATTCCTGTGTGGATTGTTCTTTCCAATTGCTTCACTACCTATATTTTTACAACCTTTATCCTATATGCTCCCTCTTACCTACGGCGTCGATATTCTTCGAGGTTCGATCAGCGGAGGTAATATAATGCCATCATGGTTAGATTTTCTTATCATTACTGCTTTTTGCGTAGTATTGTTTTCTATCAGCTTGAGGAATATACATAAACGATGGATCATGTGAAGTATAGTATAGATAAGATTTCAAAATTTACTGATTAAAGATTTGGAGTAGTACGTATGAAGATTATAAAACTTCTTTTATTATGTAGTGTATTAATATTAATTTTTTCGTGCAAAGATAACAATAATACAACAGTTGAGGTGTTCTATAAAAACAAAACACCTTCGCTAAAAACTCTGGAAAAAGTAAATATTACTTTAGAAGATTTTAAAGACATATATTTGATTACCTATTATGAGATTACCGATACGGAAAGTATGGAAATAATTCAAAGATATAATTTACCAGATACTCATTTCCCTTTTGCGGTATTGATAAATGGTAAGTATTCGATAGAGATTAAGAGTAAGAAAATAGACTTTGTTCATTTTCCCATATTCATGCATGGTATTGGTCGTCATGAGGGAAATTGGTCATTGGAGGATATGCGCGTAGCTTTGGAAAATCCACATTTGCTTCTTGAAGAAAATACTCTTCCCATTCTTGAAGAAGATGAAAATGAAACCGAATGTTATGACTGATTTATTGAAAATCTTTATTCACCAATAAGAAACAGGTATCAAATTTGTATTAGTTTTAATTAATTTCTCTACGCTCACTCTTGAATAAAATAGAGATTATACAAACTCACATCTCCAAAACATTTGACATAAAAATCCTCTTGCAAGAAATCACCAAAGAAATAAGAATCGAGGAGTAATAATGAAATCACAAGATGCAAATCCATTATTGCAAAGCTATGATACCCCAATGGATACCATACCTTTTGATAAACTCAAGACCGAGTATTTCATGCCTGCCGTCGAAAAGGGGCTTGAAGTTGCACGTGAAAATATTAAAAAAATCAAAGAAAATACCGAGAAACTAAATTTTGACAATACAGTACTTGCTTTAGAAACCAGTGGTGAGTTGCTAGGAGATGTAACAACCATTTATTTCAATCTCTATAGTGCAGAATCCGATGATGAATTTAAAGCACTGGCTCAGAAGATCTCACCTATGCTGGCAGAATTCTCAACACAGATACATACTGACACAGAGCTTTATAAAAAAGTAGAAGCAGTTTACCAAAATCAGGAAAAACTCAATGATGAGCAAAAGCGTCTGGTAGAGCATTATTATAAAGAATTTGTACGCAATGGCGCCAGTCTTCCTCCTGAAAAGAAGAAAAAGTTGGAAGAGATCGACAAAGAACTCTCAATGCTCAGTCCGAAATTCTCGCAAAATGTACTCAAAGCAACCAATGCCTTTGAACTGCATATTACTGATGAGAAAGAGATCGAAGGACTTCCCGAGGGAGCAAAAGAAGCAGCAGCATTCACTGCAAAGAAAAAAGGCAAAGATAAGGGTTGGTTATTCACCCTTCAAGCACCAAGCGTTATACCTGTGATAAAATACGCAAAAAATCGCAAACTGAGAGAAACGATCAGTAGAGCATTCCGTGCACGAGCATTCAAGGATGAATTTGATAACAGAGAGATCCTTAAACGAATCGCACAGCTTCGCCAGGAACGAGCTGAACTCCTTGGCTACGATACTCATGCGCAATATGTGCTTGAAGAGCGTATGGCTGAAACTCCGGAAATCGTGATGGAGTTTCTTGAAAGGATCTATTCAATCGCCTATCCTGCTGCAAAGAAAGAAAAAGAGGAATTACAAAAACTCGCTAAAGAAACAGATAATATTGATGAACTTCAGGGATGGGATGCTGCATACTATTCCGAAAAATTGAAGAAGATCAAATATGATTTTGATGAGGAAGAACTACGTCCATATTTCAAGGTCGAAAATGTCATTGATGGGCTGTTCAAAGTAGCAGAGACTCTTTACAATATCAAATTTAAACAAATTGAAAATATCCCCACATATCATGAAGAGGTAAAAGTTTTCGAGGTTAATGATAAAAATGGTTCTCATCTCGGACTATTATACATGGATCTTTTTCCACGAGAAACCAAGCGTGGTGGTGCCTGGATGACGAACTTCAAGACTCAGGGATTATCCCACGGAGAAGTTCGCAGACCGCATGTTGGCATCATGGCAAACCTTACTCCGTCATCTGATAAAAAACCCTCTTTACTGGAACTTTCTGAGGTACAAACTCTTTTCCATGAATTTGGTCATGCCTTACATGGACTGCTTTCTGACTGCACCTATACCACACTTGCAAGCCCCAATGTGTACTGGGATTTTGTGGAACTTCCTTCACAGATCATGGAGAACTGGACCCTTGAAAAAGAAGCCCTTGATATGTTTGCAAAGCATTACAAAACAGGCGAAAGAATGCCTGATGAGCTGATCAAGAAAGTAAAAAAAGCTGAGAATTTCAACAAGGGAAATGCAAATATTCGTCAACTAAGCTTTGGATATCTCGATATGGCATGGCATGCAAAAGATCCAAGAAAAATTGAGGATGTGGCAGCGTATGAGGATGAAGTCCTGGAGAAGACACAGCTCTATCCACAAGTTGAAGGCACAAATACCTCATGCAGTTTTGGCCACATTTTTGCAGGAGGTTACTCATCGGGCTACTATTCCTACAAATGGGCAGAGGTACTCGAGGCAGATTCATTCCAGCTCTTCAAGGAAAAGGGCATATTCAATCAGGAGATCGCAGATTCTTTCAGAAAGAATATCCTTTCGAGAGGTAACACTGCACACCCGATGGAGCTGTATGTGAAGTTCCGCGGACGTGAACCTGATCCCGATGCAATGCTCAAGCGTGACGGATTGTTGAAAAAATAATTAGATTTTCTGCATTGCCAAGCAGGGGCTTGGTAACGAGTTGTAAAAATAAATAAAACCGACCTGGAATTCACCGGGTCGGTTTTTTATATTGTAATAAATAGTTATTTATGATGTACTGGAATATTATGTTTGGTGTGATGTATTGTCGAAGAAATTGCTGATACAATGATAATGAGAGCTCCGATAAGAGTGAGCATATGTGGAACCTGATGCCAGATAAGCCAATCTAATACTCCTGAAAACACTACTGCAAGATATATGAAAGGGGAAATCGTGGTGGTAGATGCATATTTTACTGCAAGGATCAGAAGTAGCTGAAAGCCAGCATAGAAAATTCCGCAAAGTGCCAGCCATAACCATATGATACCATGGGGAGTGGTCCAGTGCGGGAGCGACCAGACTCCCATAACAATGGTCGTTATTATCAGGTAGTAGAACAATACCACTTTGACGGTCTCTCCTTTATCGTTAAGTATTTTTATTACGACTGTTGATAGCCCGGACAGGAAACCTGAGAATAACGCGATAAAATCTCCGGGATCAAGAAATCCTTTAGTAGGATTAATAACCAATGCGACCCCGATAAAACCAGCAATCATCACGAACATCATGGGGAGAGTGATTTTTTTTCTGAATACAAAGAACGCAATAACCGGGATGAAAATCGGGGTGGTATTCTGCAGTAAGGTTGCATTAACAAGAGGAATGAGCTTGATCGAGAAGAAGTAGAAATACATAGAGAGCAGTCCCACTAAAGCCCTCCCGATGATCAATACAGTATTCTTTGGTTTGAGAGAGTCCTTCTTCCCGCTGAAAACCCATGGGATAACAATGATCAGTGCAACGAGATTCTGGAAGAACATTATCTCATGTGTTTCCAGCCCTGCATTCGAGCACACTTTTATGAGCGCGGACATTGTAGAAAAGCATAAGAATGCAATGATCGTAATAATGATTCCTTTTTTTGGATTGATATTTGATTCAGTTGCTACCATAGTTATTTAATCTATTGAATTGGAATGAAGATGTACATCTTTGAGTTCATACCGCTGGGATTGAAATCCTGATTATACAGTTCAAGTTCGTTTCCTGATCCAGCGTTATATCCACTTTGCGGAAGCCATTGATTATAAATATAGTCATAGGTAGTCGGGAGATCCTCAAGAGGACCGTAGTGTGTAAATTTCGCGTATTTTGACGCAGGTGCTACATGCACGATCATTCCTTCTGGTACAAAGTCCGTACTTGTAACTTCAGCTCCCACGAAATACGTAAACGATATAGAAGGTCCTGAGTAATCCATATTATAGGATGCTCCCCAGGCTTCGGTGTTGCTTGCAATATTTTGTATCTGATCTTCCTGTCCCATGAAATCCATCCACATCATCGGAATTTCCATCATGTTTTCCTGTGTAAAGTCCCTTTCTTTACCGATCATTGTCATTTCATCCATGGTTACGATCTCTGGTAACGGACTTACCGTTTTTGATGCTTTCGGCATTGGGTGTTCGGGGGGCATATTGGTCATTGGCTTTGGTCGTGGACACGCACATGAGAGCAGTAGTATCATTGATAGGAAGAAGCTGATAATTATTGTAGTTTTTTTCATTATATCCTCCTGGGATTTATTTTGAATTTTACATCAAAAATACTGCTTACATGTCAAGTAATTCGGTTTCTAAGCCGTTATGCTTATAAAAAATTTCATAAACATGACACTTATATAACATGAGAAAGATTAAATCATAATTTCTCAGTTAAAATTTTTTTATATCTATATACACTAAAAGTATGTCACATCGATTCCGATGTATCGGGAGAAGACGGATTTTGTTAGTGATTGCAACATTCCGCACCTACGGCGCTCGAAGTGTAGTTATATTCTTTAACCCAACGCTGACGCATTGGGCAACAATATAACACGCCTACAGCGTTGAAGAAGCATAGAAAAATTCTCCTCTCGAGAGGGGTGGATCCCGACTCGTCGTGAGACGGGGTGTGTAATGTATAACTACTGGATTCCCAATTCAGTCTTCGTGGATTACGCCTTGATACACAAGTTGGGAATGACACGCGTTTTAGCTTTTTGGGTTTGAGTTTAGTGTTGTTTGCCTGCACTTTTCCTCTCCTCGTAGGAGAGGATAAAGGTGAGGTGTCTTTTTTACCTCATTATCTTACTTAGGAGTGAAAAAACCTCCGATGTTTTCTCATTCTGTGAAAAAGTGGGATTGCCAACCACTTTTTCTGAGATTGGTTTAGGGGATGCGGACCAGGAAAAATTAATGATAGTGGCTGAAAAAGCGTGTGCTCCTGAGCAGCCCATTCATCACGAAGCAGGTGTGATCACTCCCCAAAAAGTCCTTGATGCTATGCTCGCAACGGATGCTATTGGTAAGGCAAGAAGATGAATATGCTTTGTTTAATTATGTTAGACATCAGGATCACAAGAGTGATGGGCGGGAGTGTTTATTGGTTTGTGCCTGTTGTTGTCGGTGACTGAGGTGTGATGTGAGATTCGTTACACGAATTCATAAGGATATTTTTCATTATAATATACCAGTTATTGAGGGGTATGGGAAATTGCTAATCCTTTGCATGCTGTATAGAATGTATGGGTAATGGTAACTCATACACAAAGACATCATGCTCTTGTTGCCAGCTTGTAAAATTCCTGCTTCGTGCCCATTGCATTAGTATATCACTGTCTGGAATGAGGATCTGCAGCACCTTTTTTCCTATGCGTTGTGCCTGTCGCAATGCTTCCCAAAAAAGTTGATCTCGTATATCATCTTTGATGGCTTCAAGAAAAGTTATCCAAAAGGAATCAGAATAATGCACCTTTGAGTATAAGAGTGCACCAAGTATTTCATTGTTCCTGACATACACAATAAATTTTTTGCCAGTATAAAAATCTGCATAGAAATGAACTTCTGGAGTGTACAGTATCCAGCCTTTGGATAAAAGACCATTGCTCCGCTTTTTATATTCTGATTTTTCGATATAATCCATGAAGTCAGCAAAAGAAATATTTTTTGTTAACTCTGGTGCGATATTCTTGTCTGGTGCTTTATGTATCATCTCAAAGTTTTTCAAGGAGCAAGTAAGTATTTTCCTAAAACCAGCTCTTTCACTGGATATGATTGAGGGATAATTTTCGAAATAGGTCGAGAATCTTACAGATCTGATATCATGTTTTGTTGCAAGTATCCCCAGAAAGTGGTTGAGAAAATCAGTACCTATTCCTTTTATTTCGATTTTTACATCTTTTCTTAATCCTTCTAACCACACATCGGTTGGTGTAATGTAGGTCATTCGGGCGTAGGCAATCAGCTTTTCCTCATCATACAATCCTTCAAACATTCCAAAAGGATCGAATACCCATTTGTCAAAGATCTCATGGATGTAATCATCTCCTTCCCAGATATTCTTGGAAATTTCCAGCACTCTGGGTTTGTCATCCGGTGTGATTTTTTTAAATTGCATAGACGTATCTCATGATTTACTATGGATATGTCAACGAAATTATTGACGAAGAATTACAATATATAAAACTTCCTCAAAAAGGAGAACTCATGAAAGAAATAAAAACTAATATGGCTCCAAAAGCGATCGGACCATATTCTCAGGCTATCCTCAATGGTTCTATGCTGTTTGTGTCCGGTCAGCTTGGTGTTAATCCAGAAACTGGCATCTGGGGAGAGACATTTGCAGAACAAGCAAAATTAGTTTTCGAAAATATTCAAGCCATTCTACATGAAGCAGAGATGGATTTTGGAAATGTCGTGAAAGTTAGTTGTTTTCTCAAAGACCTTGGCCATTTTGCATTGCTGAATGACCTTTACAAGAAATATTTTGCTGCACCATATCCCGCACGAGAAGCATATCAGGTAGCAAAACTACCAAAAGATGCTGAAATTGAGATTTCTGTCATCGCAATGAAATAATTCTTTTATGACACATCGTTGCAAGCAGTGATTCTTATATTTTTCAGGATGTATGCATTGTTGTTTTGAATGAGAAGCTAAATAGTTATAAAATTCAATAAAGTAATCAAAGTATAGAAAGGTACTATGAAACATTTTCAACATTCTGTATTATTAGTAGAAGATCAGCACATAATAATAACCTTGCTTGAAGATATACTAAAACAAAGAGACCTAAATATACACACTGCACTGGATGGACAAACAGGATTTGATCTTTATAAAACATATAAACCAGATATAGTAATCACTGATATTCGTATGCCTGGGATGGATGGCTTGGAAATGATAAAGAAGATCAAAGAATATGATAAAACATCAAAGATCCTCATAATTTCTGCGTATAGTGATACACAATATGTTCTAGAAGCTATCGATCTCGGTGTTCAGGGCTTTCATGTGAAACCTATTGATAAAGATAGATTACTCGAACAACTGGACGAGATGCTTAGGCAGATTATGCTCGAGGAAAAAGTTCGAGAAGAAGAAGAGAAATTCAAAGTACTTAGTTCTGCTGCACGTGATGCGATCATCATTATGGATGACAAGGGATCTGTCACTTTCTGGAATCAAGGGGCAGAAAGAATATTTGGTTACATGAAAGAAGAGATGATTGGTAGAGAGTTGCATGCAACTATCGCTCCTGAATATTATTATGATGATTACAAACTTGCAATGAATCAATTTCGCAAAACGGGCAAAGGCACATTCGTGGGTAAAACGGTTGAGTTAAAAGCAATGAAAAAAGATAACACTCTGATAGATGCTGAACTCTCTCTCACCAGTATTAAGTTGCATAATGAATGGAACGCAGTGGGAATTATTCGTGATGTTACTGAAAGGATAAAGGCAGAAGAAGAGCTGATACGTGCCTACAAAAAAATGGATATACTTGCTCATACAGACCACCTTACACAGCTTTCGAATCGAAGAGATATGATGGAAAAGATCCATTATGAACAGGTAAGATTTCAAAGAAATGTAGTTCCTTTCTCTTTATCCCTTGGTGATCTGGATGGATTTAAAAAAATTAATGATATCTACGGTCACGAAGCTGGCGATGAAACCCTCGTTCAGATCGCAGACATTATGAAAAAAACTACGAGGGAACAGGATATTGTGAGTAGATGGGGTGGTGAAGAATTCATGCTGCTTTACCCAAAGACAGATAGTAAAGGAGCTAAGATCATTACAGACAAAATTCGAAGAAAGATCGAGAAAACTGATTTTTATTATGAAGATCATATATTTCATATAACTATTACCTTTGGCATCGCAACGTATAATAAGGTTATAGATATAGACACCTGTATACGAAAGGCGGATGAAGCTCTTTATCGTGGAAAAAGAAGTGGAAAAAACTGTATTGAAATATCAACCGGAGATTTACATTTTTAAGGAAAGATATAAGATGGAGAAAAAATTACTACTATTCGGAATTATCATGTTTTCTTGTGTAGTTCTCATGGCTCAGAATGATGGGCTGGACTCTCTACTGCTACAGGTTAAGGATATTGATATTTATAATCCTCATACAGGTGATTTCTTGGATGTCAATCCAAACATCTATGCGGTGAAAGCTTATGAGTATTATAATACATCGGATTTTGAAACTGCGGCACAATATTATCTCAAATTCCTGCAGTTCAATAATTCAAATGCAAATGCAATATACAATCTGGCATGTTGTTATGGATTACTGGGTAAGGATTCACTTGCTACATCCTATCTAATAAGAGCCTATTATGCCGGATTTACAGATATTGCTCATATTATGGAAGATCCTGATTTTGATGGAGTTCGAGATGCACTTACTTTTATAAGTCTCTTAGATAGTCTTGAGAAAGTTCAAAAAAAAGCTGAAGAACTTCGTGGAACAAAAATATTCATTCCTGCCAATGAACTTCACGCATGCAGAATTAAAATTCCACTCAACTATGATCCAGAACAATCCTATCCTCTTATTATTGGACTTCATGGATGGGGAGACAACGCTGATAATTTCATCAATGTGGAACAAAAATTTCCAGAAATGAATGTTATTTTTGTTTCACCAGAAGCTCCATACGAATTCGGACCAGGAACAGACATTGGCTATAGCTGGATTCAGGGATATGATGATCCAAATATCTTTGATCAATCTGTGACTTTGTCAGAAGAATACATTCTCAACGTTATCGAATTTATGAAAGGCAATTATACCATTGATGATGTGTATCTAATGGGATTTTCTCAAGGCTGCTGGATGACATATTATATAGGAATCAGAAATTATGAACTCTTTCATGGATTGTTATGCTTCGGTGGTGAATTACCAGCAGATATGCTTGGAGAGGATACGCTTATTCATGCAAAAGACCTGCCTGTTTTCATAGTCCATGGAGAGAATGATAGAGTGATCCCTGTAGTAATGGGAGAGAATGCCTTATCCATTTTACAAGATAGAGATTATAGGTGTGAGATTCTGATCTTTGATGGAACTCACGAAATTCCTGAACAAGGCCTTAAAGAAGGCTTTTTATGGCTTGGATTAATTCATTAAAAACGGAGTAAATCCATTGGTACACAGCAATTAATCATGATTGTTGTCGCAGTTGCGATTGCTGTTGCCATAGGTATGGTAAAACAAAAGAACATACAGCACAAGAAAAAGAACCTGGATGCTTTTCTTTTCGAAGCTAGGAATATTTTATATGAACATTTCATGTTACCAGTTTCCCACGGTGGTTTTGGGAAAAATGTGCCTTATATAGCGTATAGTCTTAATAATGTATACGCGCTCCTTCCATCATCCGACGCTACACTGCAATCAATGCTCTATATGCGTAGTGGGTTTAGTAATAACGGATTTCATATTAAAATCTGGCCAAATTATTGGAGAAAATTTGCTATAGGTGTTCGCTCAATATACTATAATTTTGAACGATGGCTTCTCGTGCACTGTTCCTCAGGGAAAATGGAGATCAAGAGTGGATATCCGGCTTCTTCTGATTTTACTACTCGATAATATTCAATATAATGAGTAAACATAATAACCAAAAATATCAAACATATTTTTAGGAGACATATGAATAAAAATAATACCAGTATCTATTGGTTTATTTCTTCAATCTTGGTAACAATACTGGGCGCAATGTCTATATTACTACTTTTTATGGTTCAATTTTACCAAACACAAGGGGTGATTTTCTGGTCAATTGTTATCTCGTGGATTACAATTCTTATAATAGTCGCAATTATGTTTTGTGTGCAAATAGACATACAAAAAAGATTAAGAGATCAATATGCAGATATCATTCAAAATCTGCAGTTGACCATTGAAGAATATCAAAATGAATAATATAAAAAATGAGTGGAATCATATTTTTCAAGACTAAAATCATCGAGGAAATAACACAATTTTATATTCGAGAAATTGGTTGTGTCCTCTGGATGGATCAGGGAGACTGTGTGATCTTGCAACATGATAATTTTCTTATTGGATTCTGCCAGCGTGATTCTATGGACACACAGGGTATGATCACTTTTTATTATGATAACAAAGAATCAGTAGATGAGATGTATGAAAAATTTATACATTCTGCTGATGCTCCTCCACGAGATAATCCAAAATACCCAATTTATCATTTTTTTAGCCACGATCCTGAGGGAAGAATAGTAGAATTTCAGTATTTCTATAATATTGATCAATAGAGAGTATGCAAAGTAGCACATATTATACTTCGAAGGCTCGTGTAATAACTATCGTTTGTATTATTATCGCTGCCAGTGTGATCACTGCCTTATTTTTTTTGAACAGACCGATCTCTTTAGAAGAAGATCAAACACCTCTCAATCCTCTCCTGGCACCACTTCAGAATGATGAGACTATTCAGCATGGCATTACGTATAATTCTGGGGAGCTAAACCTAATTTACTTTCCACAGGCGGAATATGAAGTTACCGCAAAAGTCATGAGCAAGAAACGCTACCATAATGGCTGGGGTTCTAAGATCGGTCCGTATGATTATGTTCTGGCATGGGGAAAACTTACGAATCCTGAGATAAATAAATTTATAAAATATTCTCAGATGCGTCGTTTTTATTTCTATAAATATAATTGGGATTGTCCACTTACACACGAATACATCAGCACTCATTCGGCAAATACCCATCTTATTCCTGCAAATGACAACATTATGAAAGTGCTGAAAAAGATAAAAAAAGGGAATGTTATCAAACTCTGGGGATACCTTGTTAATGTGGAGGGCACTTACAAAGGTGGAGAGGTGAACTGGCGCTCAAGCACGACAAGAAAGGATACCGGGAACGGCGCTTGTGAAGTCATGTATGTGGAGAAAATTCGTGTGGGAAATCACATTTACCGGTAGCATAATGAAAAGAATTTTTGCTTTATTAGTGATTCTATACATTGTAATCAATACTAACATAGCAGCGCGTGGAATAAGAGATACATTATTAATTCTGAACACTACAGACATACATGGAACAATTCTGCCCTATGATTATATTCTAAATGAACCGCAAGAAAGAGGGCTGACGAAGATTTACTCTCGCATTAAAGAATACAGGGAAGCATATAACAATGTGATCTTGGTGGATTCTGGTGATCTATTGCAGGGCACTCCATATGCATATTACTACAATCATATTGATACTACAGGGATTCATCCCATTATTCAGACAATGAACTTCATGCAATATGATGCGCTTGCAGTAGGTAATCACGATATCGAAGTAGGATATAATAGCTATATAAAAGCTCGGGCGCAATCAAAGTTCACCTGGCTCTCTGCAAATGCAGAATTGGAAGACGGTACACCGTTCTTTGATCCCTACAGGATCATTGAAAGAAATGGTATTCATATAGGTATTCTCGGTTTGACAACACCGGGTATACCAACGATGCTTGATCAATCGTACTATCCTGGCATTACTTGGATGGATATGGTGAAAACTGCACAGACATACGCGCCAAAGATCAAAGAACAATCGGATGTCATGATCGGTATATTTCATGCGGGATATGATGCTGAGGAAGATACATATAAAGAAGACCTTTTCGGGTTACCTGTTGCAAATGCTTCTGGATTAGTTGCAGATCTTGTGTCTGGATTTGATGTTGTTTTTGGGGGACATTCTCACAGAATTAGACCTGGAGATACAACGTATATTTATTCGGACTCTACACTTAAAATGATCTCAGGTGCTCGTGCGTATGGTTTGGGTGTCGCACAGATCATCCTTGAGAAGCAGAATGATTCCTGGTACATATCAGAGAAAAAAGGTTGGTTTGAACCGGCACATGAGTTTCCTGAGAATGAAGAATTAAGTGCTTATAACAAATCCTATCATGATAAGGTCATCGCTTATTTCAGAACTCCTGTTGCAGTAAGCGCCAGACATATTACGACTAAAAATGCTCGATTTGAAGATCACCCTGTACCTGAGTTAATAAATCATGTACAGATGGCTCAAACCGGTGCGGATATTTCTTTTTCCCCTGCTTTCTCTACGAGAATGGTTATTCCTGCAGATACCATTTGTATTAAAGATATCTATGCGATCTATCCCTATGAGAACACCCTTAAGATGATTGAGATGAATGGACAACAGATTGTTGATTATCTTGAGTATTGTGCGAATTATTTTGTACTCGACGGAGATACATTGACTACAAATCCGGACATTGCAGGATACAATTTTGATATGGCAGAGGGCATATCATATCGTATCGATGTGCGAGAAGCACCAGGAAGCAGGATCAAGGATGTCATACTCATAAAAACCTTAAAACCTCTTGATCCTGACAATATCTATACAGTTGCAATGAATAGCTACAGGGCAAACGGAGGTGGAGGACATATTAAAGCTATTGGTATAGAAAAGACAACAGTTCTCTATTCATCAAGATCTGATCTAAGAAATCTCATAATCGATTATCTTCAAGAGAGAAAAGTGTTCGATGGAACAGTCGATAATAACTGGTATATCCTTAAATGATTTTTTCTAAAATTTTCTCTTCATATTACCGAACGCAGACGCATTTGTACAAGATTTATCACACTTAAATGTGCTAAAAATATAAATCAAAATTTCATTGATTATTTTCTCTAAGATCTCAGTGTTCTCTGTGGTTCAAATATAATAAATTAACAATGAGTTGAAATTTCTTGCTACTAACGAAAAAAATTTTTCAGACTGCAAAATTTTCAGCATTTTTATTTTCTCCTTGATGGACTTCAACCTATCATAAAATCGACAGAAATCCCTTGACACCTCTTAGAGTAATAAAAACTATAGTTTTGAAAGGATCATATGAAAATTCTTACAATAAAAAATTATGAACAGATGCAACGGTATATCTCTAAAGAGAAGTTTATTAATTTTCTGTTCACGAATTTAGGAAAATACGGAGATGAGAAAGATGCGATCGAGAAATCATTGAACTATGCCTTTTCATTAGCTGAAGGAAAAGGTGGTTTTGTACTCCTTGGCTTAAATGATAAAGGTGATTTGATTGGTGGTGTCGTAATCAATCAAACTGCAATGAGTTCATATATTCCTGAAAATATACTGGTATACATTACTGTTCATAAGGATCACAGAGGAAAAGGATATGGAGGAATGCTAATCAAAAAAACTCTTGAATCATGCAAAGGAGATGTTGCGCTACACGTGGATTTTGATAATCCTGCTAAGCGATTGTATGAGAGAACTGGCTTTGATGCAAAGTATATCGAAATGCGATACAAGAAGGATTCCTGATGGCAGAATTACGAATAAGAGAAAACAAGATAATCGAAAATATTGAGAAGCTGACATCCTTTTTAGATGCACACTCGATCACATGGACACTCATCACCAAAATACTGGGTGGTAACAAGAAAATCCTCAAAGAAATAATTACTAATCCAGCTATCAAACTGCTGCATTCAGTAGGTGATTCCCGTCTTATGAGTTTAGAACGTATAAAAAGTATCCGCCCTGAAATTGTTACCATGTATATCAAACCACCTGCGATGCGTTACGTTCCAAAAGTGGTCAAATGTGCAGATATTTCTCTGAATAGTTCGTATGAAACGATCAAAGCCATCAATGTAGAATCGAAAAGATTGCATAAGATTCATAAAGTTATCGTCATGATTGAAATGGGTGAGCTTCGTGAAGGCATTATTCGTGAAAATATTATGGAATTTTATGATAGGGTTTTTCAGTTTTCTAACGTAGAAATAATCGGACTGGGAACAAATCTTGGATGTATGTATGGCGTGGAACCAACCTATGATAAACTGATTCAACTTTCCATTTTTAGGCAGTTGATAGAGTCGAGGTTCAGCAAAAACATTCCACTGATCTCTGGTGGAAGTTCTATTACACTTCCCCTTATAGAAGAGGAAAAGATACCAAAAGCTGTTAATCATTTCCGAATTGGTGAAGCAGTTTTCATGGGAACATCGCCACTGGATAATAAAAAATTTGATGATCTGGCGATTGATGCATTTGAATTTGATGCAAATATTATCGAGCTTGAGAAAAAATTGTTTGAGCCAGAAGGCCCGATATCCGAAGCCAATATCGGGCATACACAGAAGCTTGAACTCCCTGATGGGGTACGCCGTTCTTATAGGGCTATCTGCGATTTTGGTGTGCTGGATGTAGATATCAGTAATATAATCCCAAAGGATGATTCTGTATCTTTTTTCGGATCGACCTCAGACATGACAGTCTATGATGTAGGAAAGAACAAAGAGAGTGGAACAACCAAGTACAGAGTGGGAGATAAATTAAAGTTCACACCAAACTATATGGCTGTGGCTCGTTTGATGAACTCGAAATTTATCTCAAAAGTGGAAATTTGATTATGTCCTTTAGTTATCTTGATTTTCATTGACATTAATTTTTTCTTATATTCAATACAGATCCAATTGATAAGCTTATCGGGAGTATCAGACCTATGAAAAAGTTTATACTTATAATTTTTTTCTTTTGCATTACAGTAACCTTATGTGCAAAAATTTATCTTCGACAGAATTCTTTTTATGTTCCAGAATCAATTACTATGGAAGCGGCTCGAGTAAGAGCAGTGAGCGAAATAAAATCACAACTCATACGAGAAATTTTTTCCTATGCCAAATTTACCACATTATGGAATACGATTGATAGAAGCGATACGCTCTCAAACAATAATATTGAGATTCTTAAAACAAAAGTCTCTTTGAAAGATATAATTGAAGAAAGCCGCGATGATAATGTGTATTATATCAATGCTGAATTTCAAGCTGATGAAAATGTGATCATGGATGATTTCAGAAAGATATTCTCGGAAGATGAAGAAAAAAAGAACCTTGTTCAAACAGAGACAATCCAACCAGATTCAGAACAGGAAAAACCGGTAGAGTATCAAGCTATTTTACCAAAACATATGCAGCAGGAAGAACCATCTCCTACTACTTTAACTCTTACTGGTGATGCTTACGAATATTTTAGAAAAGCACTTGAAGCCCAGAATCTAAAATTGTATCAGGACGCCCTCTCATGGTATGAAAGATCATTGGAGAAAAATCCTAATAATGCACAAGCGCATAACAATATGGGTATCATTCTGAGTATGCTGGGGGCACATGAAGCAGCGATCGAACATTTTAAAGAAGCAAAAAATATTAATCCCGAATTGCCACAGGTATATAACAATCTTGGGAATGCTCAAGAAAGTATTGGGCAACTCAACGAAGCAATAAAAACCTATGAGATGGCTATCAGTGTGCAGCCAAACTATGCTGACGGTTATTATAATTTAGCCGGAGTGTATACCGAAATGAGAGAATTTGATAAAGCGGAATCATCATTGAGCAAACTTCTTGAAATAGACAAAAAGAATCCATATGCGTATTACGGAATGGGAAATATGTACGCAAAGAAACGCGATTTCGATGAAGCTGTTCAATGGTACAAAAAAGCTATTGATCTACAGCCAAATTTTGCAGAAGCACATTACAAAATTGGTCTCACCTATGGATTGCAGGGAGATATGGATGTTGGCATAAAACATATTAACAAGGCAAACAGTCTTGGATATTCCTATGAAGAAGGGATTGTAGTTGGGGATAGTAGTCATGTGCAGCAAAGCGATTTTCAAGTACTGGGCACAGATACACATTCCTTTGATGACGGCACGGAATCAGCGATCGTATATACTTCAGAAAAAACTTCGATCCCGATAGAGCAATCTGAGCAGAAACCTGAGTCAATTAAGAAACAAATAGTACCAACGAAAGAAGATACACCGTTGAATAAGGAACAATCAAAAAGTGAAGCAGTAAATACTGACGAGTTATATAAAAAATTTGAGCAGCTTCTCGGTAAGACAGATGCCTATGCAGGCGATGTTCAGGAACTACCAAAGGAAGTCCTGCCAGCCAAGATCGAATATGAAGATTTATCTCGTAATACAGATTCTTCAAAGAATGAATTTGATTTTCTTCTGAAAGATAAGTTGAAAGATGAAAATACAAAGGAGTTTGCAAATAAACGTGAAGCAATTGTCACGCTTTTTCAGGAAGGTTACACCGCATTCATGAATGGTGATTATGAAAAGGCACTAGAAGCCTATACTGGGGTGATTGATCTCGACAAGGAAAATTCAATGGCGCTATATAGTATTGGTACTGTCTATGCCTTTATGAAAGAAAATGATAATGCATTAGATTATCTTATGCGCTCTATTGACAAAAACAAGGATTTTGCTCGAGCCTTTGATAATGTGGGTATGATTTATTATAGTCAGGGAAGATTTAATAATGCGATTGAATATTTGCTGCGAGCTGTACAGCTGGACTCAACCTCAGTGAATGCTTTTGTCGTATTAGGTGACTCCTATGAACAGGTTGGGAATAATGACATGAAGATTCGATATTATAAAAAAGCAGCTCGTATAGGGGATATGGAAGCTCAAGAATTTCTGAAAGAGAAAGGATTCACCTGGGAGTAGAATCCTACCAGAGTTACAGAGATTATTAGATATATACAACTAGTTAGTTATTTTTCCTTATAATAAATTTCTGCTTGTCCAAGTGCCTGAAGTGCATCTTGAATATCCTCTACAATATCCCAATTCTGTAAAGCTACCTCTACTACAAGTAACTGTTCCAGAGGGTCGATAGCTCTTTTGTCACCAAGACGACCGAGTGCAACAACTGCTGCCTGACGAACCTCCATATCTTTATCTGCAAGAGTATTGATAAGTGGAACGACTGCTTGAGGAGCTTTTTTCTTGCCCAGAGCTTCTGCAGCACTTTCTCGAACGCGCCAATCTGGATCTTTCAGCGCACCGATCAGTGGATTGATCGTCTCATAACCCATATTCTGCAAAGCAATTGTCGCATTCTTTCGTACGCCTATTGATTCATCCCGAAACATCTGAATGAGAGGGTTAATTGCACGAGGATCTTTCATTTTTCCCAGTGCGATCACTGCAGCAGATCGAACTTCTTCGTTAGGGTCGGATAAAGTTTGGATTATTGGATGAACTGCTCGGGGATCTTTGATCTCGGCAAGTTTCTCGATTGCTTCTATCTGTATGAATTTATCAACATATTCAAGATCAGCTATCAGATCACCAACAACGTCCTCTCTTTTTCGAGCACAGGAAGTAAGTAACAACAAACCCATCATAACGAATATGGTCAGCTTAAGAAATCTTATATTATGCATATATAAACCTCATTGATAGCATTTGAAATTCGTTGAGTAGCTTACAGTATTAAATTTTATCGTCAAGAAAATGATGAATTTTTATTGACATTTTTGATAGAATTTATTACTCGACGTGTCAATGAAACATATGAGGGTTACCATGAAAAGAATTATATTAATTGGAATGGTCTTTATACTCATCCTCTTTGGTTGTTCAAAGACCAAAGAAGAAAAGGACATGAATGATCTTGATATTGATCTTAATTTTGCCTTCAACACAACAAGGATGGTTACCATTGATATTGAGGGTCCTGTTGAAACTGATTTCAATCTCTTTCTCGCTTATAATGGAGAACTAAAAGAAGGTAAGGGAGACACACTCCTTCTCGACAAGCAAATTATTCAAACCATGACTGATTCAACAGGCAATTTCAAAGATATTATGTCATTACCTGCATACTAAGATCATGTCTTTCTTCAAAGTGGAGAGTACATCAAACAGATATCCATTAGTAAACCATGTCCTACAGAGGGTGAGATCATAGGTGTCTTTGACCCACCTAAACACCTTATGGCTGATTCAGGTTCAAAGTGCATTTATTTGTATTATTATTACCCATCACAAGATCATTATGGCACAGCAATGTTTGAAGATCTCTGGCCCAAAACTGGTGATTATGATCTGAATGATCTTGTCATAGATGCGAACTGGATCGAAAAATATTATGCATTATAATGGATTTGGGTTCCTCCAGCTGGTGAATTTTTTTATAAGATATTTGAAATAGAAGCTAAGTTTATAATTCGCTCAACTGGTGCGAGTTACAAAATTTCTTTTGGAGTACAACTACCGGATCTTTGTTATATAGATGGAACTGTTACCACTGATCTCCCTCAGGGATTATCGGTTGAGCAGGACAATAATTCAATTATCTTTATTTTTGATGTGCATCAAGCACTCGGATCTCCTTCTGGTACTTGGACGAATACCGATGAATCCATGACTTATTACGAACCTGTCGAATTCATTGTCCATATCCCAGTTCAGTATGTTGACGGCAATGACCCGGCATGGGTTGACTGGGTAAACGATAAGAATAATCCAATTTATAATCCACCTTATAATCCCTTCATCTACGTGAACAATAGCAGAACCCATGAGATCCATCTTGCGAATTATCCTCCCACTGACTCAATGAACACTGATCTTTTCGATACAGAGAATGATGCGTCCAATCCTGCAGCTGGAATCTATTTCAGAACGAATAATGGATTGCCATGGGGAGTATACATCGCAGAAAGTTCACTGTATATGAAAGAGAGAATCCCGATTATTGATGGTTTCAATCACTTTGCAGAATGGGCAGAAAGTGGTGGTGCAATATACCTTGATTGGTATAAAGACCTTTCGGGATATATCAATCACACAAATATCTATATAGAACCGTAATACATAGATTTATAATTCCTTTGACCCCGATTCAGATATGGTCATTCTTCCTATGAGGTTTATTGAGTGCAACATCTGCTTGCCAAATAGAATCTTTCTTTATTCTATCGGGGTGATGTTGCATAAAACAACTTAGTTGTTTTACTCCATAAAGAAGCGATGAGTTGAAACTCCTCTCTGAAAAGAATAGAGTCTCTAAGACCTACAAGAAGTGGTTTGCAACGAAGTGTGAACCACTGATTGGATACAATCGTTGAAGCGTATTTTTACATCTTGAAAACTAATAATAATCAGCGTGAACTTGTCTGAGTATTAACGAGTCAGTGTTCTAATAAATACTGGATTTCCAATTCAGTCTACGTAATCTCCGCCTTGATAGACGAAGTTGGGAATGAAAGAGGGAGGTGTCTTAGAAATCTCAATCATAAAGCCCTCTTAATTTTCTCATTCCAAAGACGAACCCGATAGGAAATTTATCATTCGATAAAATCGATCACTTCTCCATCGGGTATTTTTTTTACCTTTCGATTGTCATTAACATCCAGAACTTTACCGGCTTTTATCTCACCGCTATCTGAATAGCCACGCAATTCCCAGAAACCGGGTTCATAATGATCCATGAGTACGATTTTCACGAGACTTTTTGCGGATTTATAACCCCATAGATAGGGACAAAAGACGCGTACGGGACCGCCATAATCTTCTTCCAGAAAAACTCCATCGATCTCATACGCAAGGAGGGTTCTTTCTTTTTCTGCAATATCAATCGGAATGGATGTATCATAATCAAAGCCTACTGACCAGAATCGTACATAGGTAACTGAAGTATCAACTTTAACCGATTCCAGAATATCATACAATTTCACTCCACCCCATTTTCCACGAACGCTCCAGCGTGTGACACTGGTAAGCCGTGCATCGGCAATCGATTTCGGCATCTCCTGAAGATCTTGCCAGGTAAAAATACGTGGGCTGTCACATAAACCTGCAACCTCTATTTTCCATTCTTCGCGACTCAATTTACCGGGATGACCTTCTACCCAAAATACAGGGGTATCTAATTGTTTGAGGCTACTCATCTTCTCTTCTCCTTTGAGTGGTTTAGTGAATAGTATCATGCATGTGATGACTGATAAGATCAGTCTGTAAAGGTTCATGAATTCAACCGACCTTTTCCAGAATCCTGTATTGTGAGAAGTGCTTCTGGGAAAGCTTCGAAATAGGTTTGTTTCTCAAGATAGGCAGTATCAAACCTCATGACCCAAGTTTTCAGTATACTTACAATTGAACTAAGTGGGATCTTTTGCTGTCTGAACCTGTCCAATTCAGATAAGAAATAATTTTTCTCTTTGTCAGTAAGTTCTTTGGAAAAATAGCCAAATATATGCTGTGCTACATTTATATTTGTGGATATTCTTGGAAGTCTGGAAAAAATTCTATTCAGTGATTTTTCGTACAGATCCATTACTTCTTCAATTGATAGTTTTTCATGATTAGCTGCGATCGCACCTGCATTCTTAAGCTCTTTTTGATTATACGACATGAACAGATATTTATTCCGAGCATGGAAATCGGTCAGATATTTTATCTTGTTTTTCTTTTTTATTTCAAAGAAATCAACCAAAGTAAAGATCCATCTAAAGAAGTGTTCTCTCAACCGTAGATTGGTTAGTCTGCCTTCGTCCTCGATGGGGTAGAGGGGATAACGGTTTGTTACTTCTTCTGCAAAGATGCCCTGTGCTTTTGAATGGATCATTGGTACTTTGCCCAAGCTGGGGTACACTTTTACATCCTTGAGACCGCAAGATGGGGATCTGCTTTTGAGAATGAATCCATGTATTTCTGGATAGCGCGAGAGTATCTCCTTAGCATAGGTTCTCATTTTGGTGGTGAGATCATGCTCAGTTTTGGACTGCAGCAATGAGATATTCCCATCTTTCTGAACAAGTCGTAGCGATTCCCGCGGAATACCAAGACCGATCTCAGCTTCTGGGCAATGGGTTATCACATCTACATGATCGATCAATGCCCTTACAACAGGACTGCTGATTTTGAGTCCATTATATCTGCACTCCTCGAATTCTATACATTTACTTATAAAGATTTTTGGTTTGATAAAATTTCTCATGTTACTCCCATTCAAAATATATTTCTACATTGGTAGTTTTTTTCCATTCCCCATCTTTTTTATGCGGAAGAATCGAGAGTCCATGAATTTCTTTGACTCTGCGAGTATCAGTATCCATCACAAAGTAACTCGGTTTAATAAGCAGCTTGAGAAAAATACTGGAAACCCCCATTTTAATCACGACAGTCCCTGGTTTCTGAAATTCTGAGTTGTTTATTTTCTTGAGATAGAAGCCAGCTGTCGTCAGCATATCAGCTGCAGGTAATCTGAATTTCACTGTTTCACCAGCTATGAGATTGTTCCAGTTTGCGACAAGATGCTTCACGAAGAGGGGACCTACAAGCAGTGTGTCATCGAAGTCGAGGGTTTTGGATTTTGTTTTTCCATCTTTTGTATAGGTGACAGTGAGTTTTCCGTTTTTCAGTTCCAGCATACTCTGCTCATTCGAAATGAAAAAATTTGCTGTATATTTCTTCAGTTCACCATTTTCGATGATCGCTTCTTCCACAACGGCTTCTGAACTATCTGGAAGAAGGTAATAATGGTAAAGTATCTCTTGATCATCGAGATTTTTTTGATCGCTGTAATGATAATATAGAAATGTCGAAGGGGAAGTATCGATGTTATAAACTTTGGCAATATACTCCTCATTGGCAAGCAGAGAACCAGCCAGAGCTATTATGATAAGTAGAATAATGATATTTTTCATATTACTCCCAGATCTGTGGCATTTTCTTTATTTTGGAAATATCATACCCCTGTTGGTCAAGTCGTCCAAGAATTGAGTCGTACAGCTCATCTTCAAGCTCGGGTTCGCGTGCCATGATCCACACGAATTTTCTGCTTGGTTCGCCAATGACAGTATAAGAATAATCCTCAGCAAGATCGATGATGAGATACGCTGCTTTGAGGGGCCAGAGGAATTGAACACGCCATTCTGCATTGGTTTCTCTGTTATGGATCCATGCTTTTGGTTGCAGGTGCTTAAGCTTGCCATCAGGAGTTTTTACTCTGAATATGTAATCGATTTTTACCCCATCTTTATTAAGGGTTGAATATGATTCGATACCATTGACTGCATTCTTTTCTATAAAATTAGGAATGATAGCGATCACATACCAGTCACCCATAAATCGTTCCAGGTCGACATAATCAACTGTTTTTAATGGTTCCATTGTGTCCTTCTTACATGCTGATATAAATAGTAAAATGCTTATGCATATTAGTACGATTTTTTTCATGATTTTTTTGCCTTTCTACGTTCGCGACAAATTCGCTCGACGCTTCTGAAATCAACCTTTCCATTTCCCATCATTGGAATATTTTCTATGACATAATACTCTTTCGGAATTGCGATTCCCGGGAGTTCCTTTGCCATATCTTGCTGAATTTTTCTGAAATCTACTTTCTGAGTAGTAAGTGCGGCGACTATTTCAGAACCTTTTTCCATATCGGGCACATCCACTACACAACAGATCACTTCTTCAGGTAGATGTTTTTCCAAAATTTCTTCGACACGTACAAGTGAGATCATCTCACCGCCAATTTTTACAAATCGTTTCAATCTACCTTTATGCCAGAGATATTCGTCTTCATCAAGCAATCCCATGTCTCCTGTTTCGTACCAGCCATTTTTGATACGCAGCGTTGTTTCCTCTAAATCGTTGAAATATCCTTTCATGACTGATGGTCCTTTAACCAGTATTTCACCCATTTCACCCGTTGGCATCTGAGCACCTGTTTCAGGATGCACGATCTTGACCTGCATACCATTGATAACTTTTCCTACGCTGCCTGGCTTATTATGACCAGGAACATTTGATGATACAACTGGGCTGGTCTCAGTTGCGCCGTATCCTTCCAATATAGCGAGATTATGTTTTTTCTTATATCCTTCCCGAAGATGTTCTGAAACTTTGTCTGCACCGGCTATAAGGAATCGAATGGACGAGAGATCACCTGGTTCTGATTGTTTGAGATATCCAAATAAAAATGTTGGGGTGCCAAAAACGAAAGTAACACTGTGCTTTCTAATTGAATCTACCACCTTTTTATATTCAAGGGGATTCGCATGAGTCACGATCGAGCAGCCAACAGAAAGAGCCAGCCAGAACATCGCAAAACCAAAAATATGAAAAACAGGAAGGTTGCCCAAGAAAACATCCTCAGAACTTATATTAAAGATATCAGGAAAGGTCACCAGTTGATGCATGATATTGGCATGAGAAAGCTGTACCGCTTTTGGTTCTCGTTCACTTCCACTGGTGAAGAGTATCACTGATGTCTCATCGTCCTTTCCATGATAATAGTATCTTCCCAGTGAACATAGTGGTAGTTTAGATTTAAATAATCCTTTAAGTTTACTCCCAAGAGGAATAGATTTCCTTACATCTTCCAGATACACCATACCGTCAACCGGATCTTGGTTAAGCTTCTCCAGAAGTTTTCTGCTGGTGAGGATAGTACAAAAACCGATCTTATCCTGCGCATACAGACAATTCTGAGTTGCTCCGGTGGCATAGTTAATGACTACAGGAATCTTGTCTGCCATCAGTGTTGCAATGATTGTAATAAATGCAGCTGCAGAAGTTGGGACCATGATACCGATATATTTCTCTTTATATTCTGAAATAGTCTTTTGAAAGATGAATGCACCCACCAGGAGTTGTTCATACGTATATTCCTGGTTAAGTGTTTTATCTATAACCGCGATTTTTTTTGAATGCGTTTTTGCTACGGTGATGAATTTTTCCTGTAATTGCATCGTAACACTCCCTGCAATTATTCTTGATCCCAAGGATCAAAAATCAGTCGTGAACTATCAAATCCTTTCTCGGTGAGATTTGTCATGAGATTTTGGATTACATCTTCTTGGAGGTATTTCGTTCTACTCAAGATCCAGAGGTATTTTCGTTTGGGTTCACTTACCACAGCGTATTCATAATTATCACCAAGATCAATGATCCAGTAGTTCGCACTAAAAGGCCAAAAAAATTGTACTTTCAGCTTCGCAGGTTCTTCAATATCTTTTATCCATGCTTTACCTTTTATTGAGCTGAATTTTCCATTTGCCTTCTTACAGTTGTTAATAACTTTAATATCTCCATTATCGCGAAGTGAGTATTCCACCCAAGATAATTCGCATTGTTTCTGAAATCCATTGCGATAACGTGCGATCTCATACCACCTTCCCAAATACTTATTTATATCGAGATTAGGTACTACCTCGAGAATTTCTGCAGCATGAAAAGATAGAGGTATGAGTATCGTAATTGCGAGTATAACATTTTTGATTTTTTTCATTGTAACCTCACTGATAGTATCCTTCAATGAAAACTTTTGTCAATCAAAATGATAAATATTGGACATAATCTATTGAGAAACTACATTAGTTATCAAATATGAAAGTTAAATGTATGTCAAAAATTGTGCTCTTTTCCGTAGTTGTTTTTTTTATAATAAATGTTGGACTTTCTGCGGAAATACTGCAAAATGATCAAATAATTATCTCTTTCAAAGACAAAGACAGAAATATTGCTGAGGATATTTTGAATAGGTTCACACCTATTGTATCTGAGCTTAATAGAGAGGTTGGTTTTTATGATGTGCCCATAATTCAGCTCGTGCTTACACATTCGAAGAAGGAGTTTAATGAATATATATCGCTTTCTGACATACCAGAAAACAGTGTGGCAATGGCAATGCTTGGACTCTCAAAGATAGTAATTCAGAATCCAAAGATCCTTCCACCACATAATGATTTTTATCAGATCCTCAAACATGAATATCTACATCTTATGCTGCATGCGATTTCCAATTCTCAGTTCGTGCCCCTGTGGTTTGCAGAAGGTTTTGTTCAATATTATGCAAAGCAATGGAATCTGCAGCGTGAGTTCACCTTCGTATCAGAAGCGATTAAAGGAAATAAACTTAACTTAATGTCATATTCCTATCATTATCCAAAAAATGATAGGCAGGTCGAAATGTTTTACCTGCAAAGTTATTACACTTTCAAGTACCTTCTTAAGCGTTTTGGTACAACACGTTTTTATGATTTTATTGAAAGCTTACATAACAACAAGGAGTTTTTCGTTGCGTTTCGCTATTCTCTGGGAATAGACGTTCAGCAGTTCTTGGATGATGCACAAAATTCTATTTCTTCTCACTCAATTATGGCTGTTCTCTATTCCGGCTTGGGACTCTTCTGGATGATCATTCCTTTGCTCCTTATCATCGCATACGTTCGTAAACGACGCATGAGAAGAAAGATAGAGCAAGTTTGGGTGGAAGAAGAAACGGGCTATTATAATGGTGGGCATACATAAATAGCAGATATGAAGCGAATTGAAGAATACAAATATAAAATTTGACAGGCTACTCAAGATTTCTATTAGGTCGGACATGCCACCATACAAAATTATTATAATGAGTCCAGTACGAGCTCTGAAAGTTTGCTTAGAAAAAATGAAAAACTCGAAGCGTACTATAACGCAATATTTCTCACAAAAAAATACATTTCACACGCAAAAAATTCTCATTAATAATGACAATAAGAAGTATGTTAATTTCATGGACAGGTTCTCATCCAAAATTTGCAGGATGGGTGAATTTAGTTAATCAAAAAAAAATTTTAGGGAGGATAGTACACCTATGAAAAAAGTACTGTTTCTTTTTGTGATATCCCTGTTCCTCATAACTACCTTTGCTTATGCACAGGTAACCGGCAACATAGCTGGTAAAGTTTCATCAGAGAAAACAGGTGATCCAATTTCAGATGCGAATGTTTATTTAGAAGGAACTGAGTATGGCATGCTCTCACGGAATGATGGTACCTTTCTTATCAAGAACATACCAAGTGGTACGTATACTGTCGCGGTGAGTTATCTTGGTTATGCGTTAACAAAAAAACAAATAGTGATCGAGTCAGGTCGTACAGTTACTGTCAATTTTGCTCTTGAGATCAAAGACATTGGTATTTCCGGTATCAAAGTATTTGCAGACAGAGCAGAGAAAAACACTCCTATCGCCTATACTGACGTTCCAAAGGAAGAAATTACTATGGATCTTGGCTCAAGAGATCTACCTCTTGTGCTGAAAGGATCACCAAGTGTCTATTCCACAGATCAAGGTGGTGGTGCTGGTGATGCTCGTGTGAATATTCGTGGTTTTAACCAGAGAAATATTGCGATTATGATCAATGGTGTACCAGTGAATGATATGGAAAATGGCTGGGTGTATTGGTCAAACTGGGATGGAGTTGCGGATGCAACATCTTCTATTCAGGTTCAGCGAGGTCTCAGCGCTGTCAACCTTGCGGTGCCATCAATTGGTGGAACAATGAACATCATCACAGATCCAACTCAGATGACTGCTGGCGTGCAAATAAAGCAGGAATATGGTTCAGGAAATTTCAGAAAGACAACTCTTTTAGCTAACACTGGTATGGTCGATGATAAATATGCGATGAGTTTTGCGCTTGTACGTAAACAGGGTGATGGTGTGGCTTTCGGTACTTGGACAGATGCCTATGCATATTATCTTGCCAGTTCTTATAACATTAATGACAATAACAGGCTTGAACTCTATGCTGTTGGTGCACCCCAGCGCCATGGTCAAAGATTGTATATGCAGAATATCGCCACGTTCAGTCATGAGCATGCGAAAAAATTTTCGAACTTTTCCTCTCAAACAGTCCTTGATGATTATCTAAGCACATTTAATGAAATGGGTTATGATTATAACCAAAACTTCAACACCATGAGTTCAAGTTATGACGGTGAACAGTATTGGGATGACAATTACCACAAGAGATATTCTTACACATTTTTGAATGAAAGAGAAAACTACTACCACAAACCTCAGTTCAATCTTAACTGGTACAGCAAGATGACAGATCAGCTTGATCTCTATTCTACCGTGTACTATTCTGGTGGAAAAGGTGGTGGTTCTGGCACGTATGGTAGCATGGAATGGGATAATTCCCATGGACAGAATAGAATTGTTGACTGGGATGCAACGATTGCAAACAATGCAACCGATTCTTGGCGTTATAAATTATATCACGTTGATGGTTCTTATGAGTATATATTTCAGGAAATTGACGAAGATCAATCTGTAGGTATTTTGAGAAATAGTGTAAATAGACAATGGACGATTGGAGCAATAGTTAAAGCAGAATATGAGGTTAATCCAATGTTAAAGACATTAATTGGATTTGATTGGAGAACAGCAGAGGTTGATCATTTTAGAGAAGTGAGAGACTTACTCGGAGAAGACTACTTTAGTGTATATGATTTATATGGTGAAAGATTAATAAATGAAGCTGAAATAAATGAAGATGGAGACACAATTTACTATTATGAATATCCAATAAATGAATTCTGGACAGAAACTGATCATAAGCTGAAACTAGGTGAAAAGATCGACTATAACAACACTAACACAATCAACTGGTATGCTGGTTTCCTTCAAGGTGAATTCACTGATGGTACTCTTACTGCATTTGGTTCGACTGGTTATTCAATGGTGAAGTATACCTTTGTAAATCATTTCATGAAAGATCCAGATGATCCGACTAAAGAAAATGAAACAGAAACTGATTGGATTGGTGGCTTTCAAATAAAAGGTGGAGCAAGTTATCTTGTAATGTCCGATCTTGGTATCTTCGGTAATGCTGGCTTTATCTCCAAACCTCCAATCTTTGACGAAGTGATCGATGACAGTGATGGTTCTCTTGCACCAGATCCTAAGAATGAGAAGATTCTGAGTGGTGAAGCTGGACTGAGTTGGGTAGGACTTGATGGTGACCTCAATATCAAAGCTGATGGATATTACACGATATGGAAAGATCAGGTCTTCAGAGAATGGGTGCAAGTCGATACTTCTGGAACAGAAGAACCTCTTTTTGTCAGTGGACTGAATTCTTCTCATATGGGTGTTGAGTTAGAGGCATCCTATCATCCACTTGATTTTGTTCGATTCCAACTTAATGCTTCAAAAGGACTTTGGAAGTATACAGATGATGTATCGGCAGTATTAAAAACGTATGGTGGAGAAAATGATACGATAAATTTATACGTTAAAGATTTAAGAGTCGGCAATCAACCTCAAACTCAGCTCTCATTAGCTGCCACTATCTATCCTATTGAAGGATTAGAAGCAAAGATCGTTGGTAAATATTTCAGTAATTTCTGGAGTGATTGGAATCCTCTTAACAGAGATGATCCAAATGATAGAAGACAAAGCTGGCAAATACCAAATTATACAACTTTTGATCTTCATGTAAATTATGTCATTCCAACAGTGGCAAAAGGTCTTAGATTCAGTCTTTTTGCCCATGTATTCAATCTTTTTGATGAGATTTATATTCAAGATGCCACTGATAACAGTGATTTTAATTGTTTTGGTTATTGGGATGTTTGGCACTACGAACCTTATCATCCTCATACCGCAAGTGCAGCCGAAGTCTTCTTCGGACCACGTCGCAGCATCAACATGGGCGTTCAAATTGGATTATAATTAATCTGATAATCTATACACAAAAGACCTTCGGACTTTGGCTCGAGGGTCTTTTTTATATTTGGATCACAAGCCACAAAGGATACAGAGGTCACAGAGGAACGAACCTGAATCGTCATCACAACTTGTTTATCAAGGTGTAGTCTACGGAGACTGAATTGGGAATCCACAAATCGTATTAGATGTAAGGGATATACTGCTGAATATAATGAGGTGTCGAGGATCTCTCTCAGACATATCATAATAGTAACAAGATTAGCCGATCGTAACGAGTATAATACCAGCAAAGGAGAGGATGAGTCCCACCATTTTTCTGAAGGTAAATTTTTCTTTGAGAAAGATCGCTGCAAAGATAAAGACAAAGATCACGCTTGTCTGATTGATCGCAGTCGCAATGCTTGCATAAGTATATTTGATACCTGCAAGCCAGACCACCATTGCTAAGTATGCTCCGAGTACCGAGCCCGGTATCATGTGTTTCCATTCCTGAGAAGGCTTGAATGCAGCAAAGATAATTTTTCTGCGTGGATGAAAAAGTGCAATGATCGCCATAACGATTGTCCCGGAAATGAGTCTTACTTCTGTACACCAAATAATTGGAGAATTATCCAGTATTGGTTTCGCTATAATAACACTTCCCGCCATACTCAGAACGGAAAGTATCCCCAGAAAAATTCCTAAAGCAATCCGCTTTTTTGACATCTCATACGAAGGAACTCGAATAGTAGTGATACCGATCGCAAGAATAATAAGTACAGCACCAAAGAGCTGTAGGATCGTGAGTTTCTCCCCAAGAAAAATAAAAGAAAGCCCGATTACAAATGGATTGAATAAGGTATTGACGACCGTGGATATTCCTGCACCCAAAATATTCAAACTCGAAAAATAGATTGTATCTGCAAAAGAAATACCCACCACGCCACTTACGATAAGTATCAAATAATCATTCAATGGTGCAGATCTGAAAATTTCTTTTCCCAGCACCAGAGATGTTATCACAAAGAGAATTGAAGCAAGTGTGTTTTTGAAAAAATTTAATGCATAGGGTCCAGTTTTTTCTCCACTTTTGCGGAAAAACATTATTGCTATAGCCCAGATAATGGCACAAATTAATGAAAGGATCTCACCAAAATAGGGTATATTCATGGAGTTTTAGAATTCATCCTCACTTCGTGGAGAACGGGTCATGAGTTGAATTACTCCCTCTTGTGGAGAAAGGTCCTCAAAAAGCACCTGATAGATATGATCAGTAATTGGCATATCGATATCCATTTTATGAGAAAGCTGGTACGCAGATTTTGTTGTTTTAATACCCTCCGCGATCATCTCCATGTGCGAAGTTATGTCCTTGAGAGATTTGCCTTTTGCGAGCTGTTCACCCACGAATCTATTTCTGCTGTGTTTGCTCCCGCATGTAACTATCAGGTCACCGATGCCAGAAACACCTGAAAAGGTATGAGGATTTGCGCCACAAGCAACGCCAAGTCTTGTAATTTCACGTAAACCTCTTGTTATTAATGCAGCTTTTGTATTATCTCCCATTTCCATACCGTCAGATATGCCGGCTCCGATTGCAATGACATTTTTAAGCGCACCGCCAAGTTCGACACCAATAATATCAGTACTGCGATAAACTCTAAAATAATCTGTCATGAAAAGATGCTGTATCTCCTGCGCAATATCCTCGCTCACAGAGGCAGCTACAATGGTGGCGGGAAGTTTTTTACTGACTTCTTCTGAGTGTGTAGGACCAGAAAGGGTTACAATCTGTTCCATGGGGACATTCCCAGTCTCATGTATGACTTCGGACATTCGTAGCATTGTCTCATTTTCAATACCCTTTGCGACGTTCACGATTTTTTTTTCTGGTGCAACTCCATGAATTTCTTCCATTATTTTTCTTACAATATGAGAGGGTACCGCAAGCACAATAACTTCTCCGAATTCTCCAGCTTCATTAAGATCATTTATTATCGTAAGATTTTCAGGAAAGCGTATTTCTGGAAGAAAATAGATGTTTTGTCTATGTACCTGCATCTGGTGTGCTCGATCTTGTAACCATTCCCAGCAAAGAACCTGATGCCCTTTTTCTGCCAGTAAAATCGCAAGAGTGGTGCCCCAACTTCCCATGCCGATGACTGATATTTTCTCCATTATAATCCTATCAATTTATGATTGACCATAATATGTGTTCTGTGTGAAAATTGGACAAGTTTTTTCACTTTTAGCACTTTATTAGAGAGAGTGCCAAAATTATTTGACATGCATCATGTGTTGAATATATTTTCTGTAAAATTGGAGCAATTAATTACATGAACTTAAATAAATTTACGTTAAAAGTACAGGAAGCCATCCAATCTGCTCTTCAGCTTGCAGAGCAATTCGGACATCAGGAGATCACTCCTGCCCATGTGATGGCTGTCCTCATCAAACAACCGGAAGGAATTATCCCTTCCATACTCAGCAAGCTTGAAGTGAATAAAGATCAATTGTATCAATCGATTGAGAAAATACTTCACAACAAACCAAGCATATCTGGTTCATCTCAGCAACCTTATTTATCACAGGAGTTGAATAAGATATTTTCTACAGCACAAAAAGAAGCTGACAGATTGAATGATGACTATCTCAGCACGGAACATATTTTTTTGGCAATGCTGCGTGATAAGAATGAACTTACTGATACATTCAAGCAATTCGGCATCACAGAAAAAGATGTCATGCAGATACTCAAGGAGATTCGCGGTAACCAGCGAATTTCAGATCAAAATCCAGAAGAGAAATATCAGGCACTTGAACGATACGCTAGAAATATTACCGATCTTGCGAGAAAAGGTAAACTCGATCCGGTTATTGGACGTGATGATGAGATACGCTCTGTTATGCAGATACTATCACGAAGAAGAAAGAATAATCCAGTACTTATCGGTGAAGCTGGAGTTGGTAAAACCGCGATTGTTGAAGGTCTTGCAAAGCGTGTGGTAGAAAATGATGTACCGGAAAATCTAAAAGGAAAAGACATCATAGAGCTGGATATGGGTTCTCTTCTTGCTGGTGCAAAATTCCGAGGTGAATTTGAAGACAGGCTGAAAGCAGTATTAAAGGAAGTAGAATCTGCTGAAGGTCAGGTGATCCTCTTTATTGACGAGCTTCATACTGTTGTTGGTGCTGGTGCTGCCGAGGGTGCAGTGGATGCCTCAAACATGCTCAAACCTGCCCTTGCTCGTGGAGAACTTCACTGTATCGGCGCAACCACGTTGAACGAATATCGAAAATATATCGAGAAAGATTCTGCACTTGAACGTCGTTTCCAGCCGGTTATGGTGTTCGAGCCTGACACCGAAGATACGATTTCCATACTTCGCGGCATCAAAGAAAAATACGAGATCCATCATGGCGTGAATATCAAAGATTCCGCAATCATCGCTGCAGCAACTCTTTCTGAAAGATACATAACTGATAGGTTCCTTCCAGATAAAGCAATAGATCTGATAGATGAAGCATGTGCACACATCAGAATGCAAATAGACAGCTTGCCAACTGAACTTGATGAAATAGAACGCAAGATTCGACAGCTTGAGATAGAAAATCATTCGCTCCGAAAAGAGAAAGACGAAAAATCAATTGTCAGAAAAAAGGAGATTGAGAATCGACTGAAAGAATTACAGGAAAAAGCAAATCATATTCGTACTCATTGGTCCCGTGAAAAAGAACTAATTGGTGCAATAAGAGAGATCAAAGAAATGATCGACCAGACCAAGACGGATATGGAGAGAGCTGAGCGGAATGCGGATCTCACGAAAGCATCTGAACTGAAATATGGTACGTTAAGTAATCTTCAGGATGAACTCAAAAAGAGAAATAAAGAACTTGAAGACTTGCAAAAAGACCAAAAGATACTCAAAGAAGAGATCGATGAGAATGATATCGCTGAGATCGTTTCCAAGTGGGCACATATCCCTGTTTCTAAAATGCTGGAAAGTGAAGCTGCACGACTGGTGGATATGGAAAAAGATCTTCATAAAAGAGTGGTTGGCCAGGATGAAGCGATTGTCGCACTCTCAAATGCGATTCGTAGAAATCGTGCTGGTATCAGTCCCGAAGGGAGACCGATTGGAAGTTTCATGTTTCTGGGACCAACAGGCGTGGGTAAAACAGAACTTGCAAAAACCCTGTCGAAGATACTGTTCGATACAACAAAAGCTATGATACGTCTGGATATGTCTGAATACATGGAACGTCATACCGTAGCCAAGCTTATTGGTGCCCCTCCGGGATATGTTGGCTATGATGAAGGTGGCCAGCTCACCGAAGCAGTTCGTAGACGGCCTTATAGTGTGATACTTCTCGATGAAATCGAAAAAGCGCATCCCGATGTTTTCAACATCCTTCTTCAGATCATGGAAGATGGCAGACTCACTGATGCAAAAGGACGAACTGTAGATTTCACAAACACGGTGATTATTCTTACTTCTAACATCGCTTCTCAGGAGATCTTTGCAGCCAAATCAAAGGATGATATTCCCCAGACGGTAGTTATGAAAGCACTTCAGACTCATTTCAAACCCGAATTCTTAAATCGTCTGGATGAGATTATCATCTTCCATAAATTATCAAAGGAAGACATGCACGAGATCATGGCTATTCAGCTTGGTGATCTACAGGAAAGACTTGAGAAACGTGGTTTCGAGATTGAGATTACTGAAAAAGCACGCGAGTTTATTCTATCTCATGGCTACGATCCTCAATATGGTGCACGTCCCCTAAAAAGAATCATTCAAAAAGAAATTGAAAATAAAATTGCCTTAGAACTACTTAAGGATTATAATATTGAAGAGGATTATTCCTCAACAGAGCATAGAACCTTATTAGTTGACCTGAAAGACGGTCAAATACTGATAAAGAGAAAAATAAATAATGTGAAAAATAAACACAGGAGGAACAATGGCTAAACAGCTTGAATTTGGACATGAAGCCAGAGAAAATCTTAAGCGTGGTGTGGATCTTCTTGCAAATGCAGTGAAAACAACACTTGGACCACGCGGTCGTAATGTTGTGCTCGAAAAGAGCTTCGGTTCTCCAACCATTACTAATGACGGAGTAACCATTGCAAAGGAAATTGAGCTTGAGGACAAGTATGAAAATATGGGTGCCCAGATGGTAAAAGAAGTTGCCACAAAAACCCATGACGTTGCTGGTGATGGAACTACTACTGCAACACTTCTTGCCCAGGCAATCATTCATGAAGGATTTAAACACGTCACTGCTGGTGTAAATCCCATGTTCATGAAGCGCGGTTTGATGAAAGCTGCCGAAACAGTAGTTGAGAAAATTGAAAAGATGAGTAAACCGATCAAGACTTCCAGTGAAGTCGAACAAATCGCAACGATCTCTGCTAACAACGATGAAGAGATTGGAAAACTCATTGCCGATGCCATGGAAATGGTTGGAAATGAAGGTGTGATCAATGTCGAAGAGTCTAAAACAATGAAAACCTATCTCGAAAAAGTAGAAGGTATGCAATTTGATAGAGGATATCTTTCACCATATTTTGTGACTGATACCGACAAGATGGTTGCAGAACTTGAAGATGCCTATCTGCTTCTTCTTGATAAGAAGATTTCTGTAATGAAAGACCTTCTTCCAATTCTTCAGGAAGTTTCACAAACAGGTAAACCTCTCCTTATCATTGCTGAGGATGTTGAAGGTGAAGCGCTGGCAACACTCGTAGTTAATAAGCTTCGTGGTACGCTGAATGTTTGTGCAGTAAAAGCTCCAGGATTTGGTGACAGACGAAAAGAGATGCTACAGGATATTGCCATTCTATCTGGTGGTACAGTGATTTCTGAAGAAGTAGGTCTTAAACTTGAAAACACAAAACTTCACGATCTTGGTATTGCAAAAAAAGTGATCGTTGATAAAGAAAATACGACAATCCGTGAAGGAAAAGGTGCAGAAAAAGATCTTAAGGGTCGTATCAAGCAGATCAAACAGCAGATTGAAGATACAACCTCTGACTATGATAAAGAAAAGCTCCAGGAACGCCTCGCAAAACTTTCCGGTGGTGTAGCTGTTCTCAACATTGGTGCTGCTACAGAGACAGAGATGAAAGAGAAGAAGCATCGTGTTGATGATGCACTTCAAGCAACCAGAGCTGCTGTCGAGGAAGGTATCGTGATCGGTGGTGGATGCGCACTTCTTCGTGCAGCGAATGCTATTGATGCACTTAAACTTGAGGATGAAGCCCAGATCGGTGCTGATATACTAAAAAAAGCACTTGAAAAACCAGTGTATCAGATCGCAAAGAATGCTGGATTTGCAGGTGATGTGGTTGTAGAAAAACTTCAGACGAACAAAGATGAGAAGATCGGTTTTAATGCTGCGAAACGTGAATATTCTGACCTTATGGCAGATGGTGTGATTGATCCTGCCAAGGTGACTCGTTCCGCAGTTCAGAATGCATGCAGTATCGCAGGGTTATTCCTCACTACTGAATGTATCGTTGCTGATATTCCGGAAAAAGAAGATAAGATGCCTGCTATGCCACCAGGAGGTGGAATGGGCGGCATGGGCGGAATGTATTGATATTCCCTCAATGAACCTTATACAAAAGCATCCATATTTCAATATGGGTGCTTTTTTTTATTATACCCAAAGAATCAAATTTGACAGATTTGTAAAAATCTAAAATTTTAGTAATCAATAAAACAAAAGGAGTCTTAAAATGAAAAAAACTTTTTTGATTATTTTTGCCGTCATGTTGCTGCCTATTTGTTTGTTCGCAGGACGTGAATGGACAATTGTGGCACAATATCCGATTCCAGAAAGTTCTTCCGGACTTGCATGGGACGGTACCTATCTTTACAGCGGAATCTATGGATCAAACGGGGGAAATGTGTACAGAATAGATCCGTCAGATGGGTCATATAGTTTGCACTTCACTGGGTCACAGGGAGATGCTTATGGCATGACCTATGATGGTCAATATCTGGTGATCGTCGATCATCAAACTTCTATCAGTGCTCCTGCAATAGCAATGAAATTCTCTCTTGCAGGGATTTTTATGGGGCAGATTGACCTCCCAGATCATTATATGTCCGGTATTGCATACGACAATGGTGATTATTGGTGTTCAACCTACTACGATCCTGATGGATGGATCTATAAAGTAAATGAATCGGGTTCGATTCTCAAAGACTTTGCCGCACCGGATAATCAACCCTGGGATCTCTGTATTGAGAATGGCAACCTGTGGATGGTTGACTACTGGGGAGATGCACTCTATGCCATTGATCCAACTTCAGGTGCTTTGATGGAAACTCATGCATCAGAACATAGCGATCCTGCCGGTGTTGTTTACGATGGGCAATACCTCTGGTACTGCGATAATGGATCCGATTATAATAATGACTGGCTGTATAAGGTCGATCTTGGTGGGGCTGGTACTCCTGTGATCAATGTTCCTAATACCCAATATCCCTTTGGCACAGTTACCGTCGGAGAAACTGCAACATGGAATTGCTACGTTTATAGCGCAGGAACTGGTAATCTCGAAATAACTGATATCACCTTATCAGGGCTGAATGCATCTGATGTAACTTATGATTTTACTCTTCCAGCAACTATTCTTCCTGGAGATAATACCTATATTCCTTTTACGTATGCCCCCGATGAAGCAGGTAGTCTCAATTGTACTGCAACGATCTATTCAAATGATCCATTATCACCTGAAGTATATGTCACTTTAACAGGTGACGCGGTGAATTCTGGTCCTAGCATTTATCTTCCAAGCTATGTTCATAATTATGGTACTGTAAGAGCTAATTCCTATAATAGGTGGTATATTCAGGTGCAAAATATTGGAGATGAGGATCTTAATATTACAAATGTGTACTCAAGTAATCCCTCTCACTTTGTGATAGATGATGGTGTAGAGGTGCCAATAGAACTAAATCCTCTAGAAACTATAGAATTGGGTTTGTGGTTCTCACCAGCAGCTGGAATTAATTATAACGAAATTATTTATATAGACAGTAATGATCCTGCTCAACCCTGTACTGAGGTTACGGTTACCGGTGAAGGCGATATTGCAGATTATCCAATCGGTGAGCAGCTTTGGTATTACTACATTACAGGTGGATGGGATAACAGTATAAAAGCAATTGCTTCAATTCCTGATATCAATGGTGACAATGTAGCTGATGTGATTGTATGCTCAGAAGATTATTTTGTACGTTGCTTTAACGGTAATTCCTGTGGGCTTGCAGATGTATTATGGGAGCTGGAAATTCCAACTGGTTCATTGAGCTACCAGAAGGAACTTAGCATTATCAAAGATGTCAATGGGGATGGTTATCTTGATGTTGTTGTTGGAACGCCGTGGGGAGATCGTTCAATTCATGTAATAAACGGGAAAACAGGTGAGATAATCTGGACTCATGACACGCACGAATACGGTGGTGGAGGATGGGTTTATCAAGTAGACTGTGACTTTGATTACAATGGCGATGGTATCGTCGATGTGCTCGCTGCAACAGGTGATGATGGAGATACGCACACTGGTCCTCAACGTGTGTATTGTCTTGATGGTACGGATGGCGAGTCAATCTGGGAATTCTTCATGCCTGGACCAAAATTTTCTGTTATCGGTATAGAAGACGTTAATAACGACGATATCCCCGATGTGGTCGCAGGTGCTTCCGATCAAAGCGAACTGAACGGAACAGTGTATGGCATCAATGGTGCTAATGGTTCACAGCTCTGGTCATACGGAGTATTTGGCACGTCTGTTTGGGCACTTGGGCAACTGGATGATATCAATGATGATGGAATTAAGGATGTTGCAGCTGGTGATTTCTCGGGTCATTTCTACTATCTTAGTGGAGCTAATGGTAACGTAATCGATCAGGGGTACATGGGTAATGTGCTTATACTTCATTATGAAGTGCTTGATGATGTAAATGGAGATGGTTATAAAGATATAATTGCTGGCCATAGTGGAACCAGCGGAATTGTCTATAACGGATTTAATGCCAGTGCAGTATGGGCTATCGGACTTGCAGATAAATCCTGGAATGTTGCACGAATTGAAGATATATCTGGTGATGGCATCAATGATGTTATCATTGGTACATTATTTGCCTCCAACTGGTGTTACTTTATGGATGGCACAAATGGTGATATTCTTAATTCGTTCAATTTTGGACCTGCTGTTGATGGAATAAATGCTATTCCAGACATTGTCGGTGATAATTCTATGGAAATGGTTGTGGGCGGAAGAGATGGTTCGCTGAGATGTTACTCTGGAGGACTGAATGCATTTGTGTCTGTAAATGAGGAACCTGTAGCGCCAAATTTATTACTCACAGATAATCATCCGAATCCTTTTACAGAAAGCACGACTATTTCTTTTTCTAGACCTTCTGGACAACAAGCCACAACATCAGTGAAAATTTATAATCTGATCGGGCAACTTGTGAATGACTTTACTCTTGAACCTGATTTGAGAAGTTTTACATGGAATGGAAAGGATAGTGCGGGAAATGAAGTCTCTTCCGGAATATATCTTTATACATTAACAACTGGCTCTTATTCAACTACTTCAAAAATGATATTGATCAAATAATGTTGTGATAGATAACAAAAAAGCCACGCTCAAAAGAACGTGGCTTCTTTTATTAAGGTAATATGTTTATTCTGGAACGTGATAAATCAAATCTTCATTTTGATATCCTGGAAGATCAAGATACCAATCGTCATAATCCCAACCATCACTATCAACCCAATCAACAAAATAATTAAATGCATCGGAGATCTGGATACGTTCAATCGCATAGTCAGAACTTTCTGCAATAAGTACTGCCCAAGGCAGGTAGTTTTCTGTACGGAAATAAATACCCTCTGAAGGATCAGTAGCATCATCGCCAGTGCCAAAAAGAGCAGTGTTCATTGAAGCAGTATGTGGATAATCAGGTAAATGTATCTCATGACTTCGTACGCCATTTTGTGTGAGGAAAGGATTAAATGGTGCAAGGAACCAGGGAGGAGCAACCATCTTGTTTTTCCAAATTTCCTGCATAGGAATAGTTACTGACCATGTGACAGTTGGAACAAAATCATAAGGGGGATATGTATTGATCCATTCACCACCAGTAACACCAAACACCTGTCGATGGTTTGTGAAGAAAATAACAGTTCTATTATCTGTATCTGCGTATGCCAAACCAAGATCATCCTCGATAGTACCATCTATCTGCCAATAATCAGGATATTGGATTGCAAAACCATTATCTAAGAATCCTGCGCCAGCAGCACGAAGATAGAAATTATTGATAACTTCAACAATCTCCCAATCTGCATTATATACTTCTATAACGTTATAATCCATGACAAGGTCGTTCATATCATAATCACCTTTATCTGGCCAGAGGTCTTCCCACATAAAGGTGCCATATTGTCCTTCTGCAGGTGTATATTCATTAAACGCTCTGTCAGGATCATCAGGATAGTCATCCCAGTCATCAGTCACACCATCACCATCGCTGTCATTACACGTGGCAGTATAATCTACAGTGAAGGTTACCTCTCCGATAATGTTCGCAGCTTTCGCTTGAATCGTTAATTCTGTCATATCTTCTGCATCATCTGTAGGAATAATATATCGAAATACATCATCTACTCCATTTTTTATACCTTCATCATCCTCAGTTTCATATTTTATGCTGTAAAAGGGATTATTAGTTGGATTTTCTACAATATAGTCTTCTTCATCACCATGATAGGTAGAACCATCAGTTGGTTGAGATGGAACTACACCTACTGGTAAACTTACAGCAATATGACTCAATCCTCTGTTGTTGTTATTCTGTACACGAATTGTTATCGTTGTTGTTCCATTACAATTATCTTCCATATTCTCAAGAGTAAAATCATACCCGTTATCAGATTCAGTCTGGGAATCAAATTTATAACTCTTGTTCAAGGGATATTGTGGTGGAATACAAATAAAATAATCGAGGATAAATCCTTCTGTACTATTTTCTATATCTAAGGTTAGTTGTTGTACAATATTACCAGATTTCAAAAATATTGAGTTATAGTAAGTGGGAAGCGAGATGCTTTTAACAAAGTGAGAATTCTCATCAGTTCTATTAGATAGAATTTTTTTTGTGCCACCTTTTGAAGGATCGTCTTTCCAAAGTTCAAAATGAGCTTTGGGCATTAAAAACCCGTATCGATCATAGGAAGTGAGTTCGATCTCCACAGAACGTATTGTATTAAATTGAAATTCTGGATTAGCAACAAGATCATCCATGTTGATATCTTCATTTTTGCTGGAGTTAAATAATTTGCATCCAGTGAATGCAAATAGTAAAATTACGATACATATCGCATATAAAAAATACTTTTTCATGAGTACCTCCCAATTAATTGGGGTTTATTTAAAATGTGATTAGTATTCTGTCAATATTTTCGTTTACCATTAAATTCTTTTAAAAACTTTACAAAGAATTTCTTTCTTATAAGGAGTACAGATTATTTTTATACAGGAGTGATATGATAACTATGAAAAAGGTCATTGTACTTTCAATCTTTATTTCAATTTGTATGGTAGCATTTGCAAATACTTCAACTATACATAAAACACTGGATAATGGAATGGAGATCGTTGCAAAAGAAAACTACGGAAATAACTCGATTGCCTTTTACTGTTTTGTGAAAACAGGCTCGATAAATGAAGGGGATTATCTTGGTGCAGGAATTTCCCATTACCTTGAACATGTTGTTGCTGGCGGTTCCACTCTCTTTCATACAGAAGAAGAGTATCAGGCAATGGCAAAGGATATGGGTGCCATTGTCAACGCATATACAACAAATGAAGCGACAGCGTTTTACATTACAGTTGATAAACAATATGCAGATAATGCCCTTGAAATACTATCGCAGCAGATGTTCTCTTGTGCCTTTGATTCTACAGAAGTCGCACGAGAAAAACAGGTTATCCTCAAAGAAATAGTCATGCGATCCTCACCCCCGAGGTCCAAAATATATCAGAGAAACAATGAGCTCGTATTCCCAACTTCAAATAGAAAATACCCAGTCATTGGTTATACCGATCTCTTTAAGACAATTACAAGAGAGCAACTGGAAGACTATTATCAAAAACGCTATGTCCCGAATAATATGATCTTCGTTGCAGCAGGCGATTTCGATGCGAATGATATGATTGTGAAAATTGAAGAAATCTTTAACGAATTTGAAAGAGGACAACTCGATCCAGTATATCTGCCGCCACAGAATATTCGTTCGGGCTCTATTGAATATATAGAAGAATTCCAGATTCAGCAGCCAATGGTATTCATGACCACTATTATCTCATCTGCTGATTATGAATATCAACCAGAGTTGATCGTTGCGTTCGATTTCCTTTTTGGAAAACGGCAATCTCCAATACGGTATAAACTTGTGGAAGAACTACAGCTTGTTAATTATATCTTCGCCAGACCCTCTGTATCAATGCAGCTTCCAGAAGGAACCATTACCATAGCTTTTGAAGCAAAGGACCCATCTAAGGTTAAGGAAATCGTCAAAATCATAGATGAAGAGATCGAATGGTATAGTAATGTTGGTGTTGAGCAAAAGCACATAGATAATCTTATAAACAGGTATAAAGCAGGACTGGTACTTCGTATTCCCAGTGTAGATAGTGACTGTAATTCTGTTGGTTGGAATCTAATGAATTATGGGGTGACAAACTCAGATGAGTTGTGGATACAGGAGCTGGAAGCTACTACACCACAGGATGTAATGAACAGCCTGAAGAAGTTTCTTGTTCCCAAAAACCGCATAGTTTTTTATGCAGTACCGGAAGGTACGAAAGAGATAATCACAAAAGAAACAACAACTGTAGCTGAGAAATCTGTTCCTGAGAAAATATTGATATCAAAAAATCTTACACTCATCTATAAACATATTACCGAAAAACCCATTGTAAGTGGTGTGATCTATTTGCCCATTACTGATAATTATGAAACCATAGAAACAGAGGGTATTTTATCTTTTATGACAAATTTACTTTTCAGAGGTTCAAAACAGTACAATTCCTTAGACCTTTCTGAATGGCTCGAGGACCATGCAATTAATATTGACATTTCAGTGAATAGTGATGGAACTTACTTGGAATTTCGATGCCTCAAAGCAGACTTTGATGAGTTGCAGAAGATCATTATCGATGCAATAAATAATCCGACTTTTCCAGAAAATGAGATTGCACTTGCCAAAGATCAAGCTCTGGGTAATTACCAGCGTTCATTAAGCAATCCATCGTCACTTCATGCAGATTTTCGTAATCAAAAACTGTATCCTGACCAACCAGCAGGACTGCCATCTGTGCAGAAGCTTGATATCAAACTATCTCTTACACGAGAAGAGCTGATAGATATTCACAATAGATACTTCAATGCGAATCAAGCGATTATCACATTCTTTGGAGATCTTACACTGGAAGAAGCGAAAAAGTATGCCGAAGAATTTTATATGAATATTCCTGATAAACCGGTTGAAGGAAATGAGATTTATCTCGAAGTACCAGATATTGATGAAAGCTTTATGCAAGAGTATGAATTTGAACCGGTAAATATTGATGTGAATTGCATTGCACCGGTACATAATGTAGATGATAGGGATTTCTGGACTATGAAGGTCATAATGGCGATCCTCAATGGAGCAAGAGGGAGAATTCATAAGGCAGTTCGTGGAGAGAACGATCTTGCATATTATGGGTTTGCACGTTATTCAAGCGGAGAACATTACGGTTTCTTCCGCCTTACTAGCCAAACCTCCATAGATAAGAAGGATGAGTTACTTACAGTTCTGAAAGAACAGATAAATCTTCTCAAAACTGAATTAGTATCCGAAGAAGAGATCCAATCCTCGATCGACGAATATTATAAGATGATCCTTACTGATATTGATGATAATCAACTACCTTATTATATGACCTATTATGAATCTATCGAGCTGGGATATGACTACTTGAATATGATGAAAGAATACTTGAAGGGAATCACTCCTGAGGATATTCAAAGGGTCGCAACTACCTTTTTTCAAAAAGAAGCAGTGATAATCTCAGAACCAAGTGCTGATGTGAAATTGATAGTTGATTAAAGCATAAAATAAAATCCAGAATTTTTTTATTTCGATAAAATTACGTCAAAGGAAGGACGTGCATGAAATATAAAAATACTCTCATCTTGGGATTGCTGATCGTCGTTATTATCGTTCTCGGAGTACTGGCGTTATTACATGTGCCGGGACAAAAAGACACGTTACAACCACGGTTGCATAATGGAGAGAAATGGAACATCGCATATTATGAGGGTGGTCAATATATAGATTTTGCAGAAAGTCTCAGGGGAATTGTTAATGGTCTTGCGGAGTTTGAATGGATAGAACCACTCAATGTTCCCGAATTTCAGGATGCTGATAACTCCTGGCATATATGGAATTTTATTGCAAATAACTGTGTGAGTGACCATGTTAATTTTATGACTGATGAATTCTGGTCATCTGGCTGGAATGATTCTCTGAGGGAAATACATAAAAAATCTTGTATTGAACATTTGCAAGAGCAGAAAATAGATTTGATCATTGCAATGGGCACATGGGCTGGTCAGGATCTTGTAAATGACATTCATGCAACTCCTGTGATCGTACTTACCTCAAGTGATCCCTTACATGCGGGTATTATTGATGTCCCTCATGATTCTGGATATGATCATGTGCTTGTAGAATATGATCCCAATCGATACAAAAAACAGATAGAATTATTTCATGATTTTGTTGGATTTGAGAGACTTGGCGTTACGTATGAAGATTCTGATGATGGAAGAATCTATTCGAATTACAATGATCTGGAGAAGGTTTCAAAAGAACGAAGGTTCAAGCTGGTAACGTGCCATGCTCCTGATGTGAGTGATGAAGTTTCTGAAGAAGAAGCATACCGAGCTGTAAAACATTGCTATCAAAGTCTTGCACCCATTGTCGATGCAATATGGATCGGTAATCATTTTGGAGAATCTCCTCAATTCCTCCCGGAAATTCTGAAGCCGATTTTTGATAATAAAATACCTACATGGTCAAGTTTTGGTGAGATTGCGGTCAAAAGGGGAGTGCTTATGAGTGTGACCCATCAAAATTTTGAAGATATGGGTAAATGGTATGCCAAGATCATTGCGCAAATATTCAATGGAATAAAACCCAGATCCATCAAGCCTTTTTTAGAAAAAAAGATGCATATTCTATTCAACAGGGAAACTGCAAGACGTATAGAGTTTGATATACCTACAGCATTGCTTGAGATAGCTGATAAGATTTATGATACAATAGAGGAAAATAATGAAAAATAGGAACTGGGCTTCCATTAAGATCATCGGGATTGCTTGTGTGTTTGGAATACTTTTTTGGGTAGTAGATTCCATGTATCATTTTTTCGGTTTTTCAGAACATCTTCGAAGAATGATTGTCGAAAAACCTAACAATATTCTCGAACCAATGATAATAAATATTCCGCCGCACCAATTGTTTGTTCGATTAGTATTTCTGGTTTTTTGTTTAATCGTCGGTGTAGTTGTTGCACTTTTTATTGCTCGACAGAAAAAAGTAGAACAAGAGTTAAAAGAAAGCGAAGAGCATTATCGAATACTCACGGAAAGAGCAAATGATGCAATCGGTGTTATTTATAAAGGCAAAATAGTGTATGCTAATCCACAGTTGAGCCAAGTTTTGGGTTATTCAATTGATGAGGTGATAGGAACTCCTTTTACAAAATATCTCAAAAAATCGGAGATTTCAAGAGTTGTTGATCATTATAACAGACGTATGAATAACGAAGATGTTGAATCTGTTTATGAAGTAACATTTCTTCATAAGAATGGGGCTGAGTTGTTTATTGAAGTAAATGCTGGTCTGGTCAAATGGGGGGAGGGTGCTGCTGATCTTATTATAGGCAGAGATATAACCTTCAGAAAAATAGCGGAGAAAGCCCTTAGTGAAAGTGAAGAAAAATATCGAACCCTTACGAATAATATCAATACAGCATTGTATAGAAATTCCATACAATTGGTAGGATCATTTATAGAGGTTAATCCCGCCTTTGTGAATATGTTCGGTTATACAAAAAGAGAAGAGATCATACATAAAAAATCACTTGATTTCTATGCAGATCCTGACGAGAAGGAACAATTTAATAATGAACTGTTTCAAAATGGATCTATAAAGAACAAGGAGTTGATTCTCAAGAAAAAAGATGGCTCTCACTTTGTTGGTAAGGTTTCTGCAATGTTGATACGAGATCAGGAGGGGAATCCTAAGTTTTATGATGGCATGATAGAAGACATTACCGAACAAAAGGAGTATGAAAAAAGACTAAAGGAAACAAACGAAGAACTCTTGAATCTCAAACAGAATCTTGAAGGAGAAGTGGAAAATGCGATCAAAGAGCTGCGTGAGAAAGATCATTTGCTTATACAACAGTCAAGACATGCATCAATGGGGGAGATGATTGGAAATATAGCTCACCAATGGCGGCAACCGCTTACTGCGATTTCTGTGCTGGTGCAGGATATTGAGGAAGCTAATAAATACGGGGAGTTGACCGACGAATATCTCAGGAACTCAGTCACAAAAACCATGGAACAGGTACAATATATGTCCCGTACTATTGATGATTTCCGAAACTTTTTTAGACCAAATAAAACTAAAGAGGAATTTTCGATAAACCATCTTATTAATGAGACAATTAAGTTTGTCAGAAGTAGCTTTATGAACAACCAGATATACCTTGAGCTCAATCTTGAAACAGAATGCCGAATCAAAGGATTTCCGAATGAATATATGCAGGTTGTTCTAAACATCTTAAATAATGCAAAAGATGCAATGAAGAGAAATCCGCCTGAAAAACCATTAGTGAAGATATCCATTGAGAAGATCAAGAATGATGAATGCTCTTCTTGTTTGATTATTGAAAATAATGGGGGCAACATTCCAGAAAATATTATAGATAAGATTTTTGATCCATATTATACAACCAAAGATCCCATATTTGGAACGGGGCTTGGATTATATATGGCCAAGAACATCATAGAAAAGAACATGGAGGGTAAGATCATGGTAGAAAATATCAAGGATGGGGTTCAATTTAAGGTGTTTGTGTAGGGATGGGATTATAAATTCTTACTACATGTCGCACTGCTGGCGCTAAACGGAATTTGTTTATTGATGCCATGAAGCTTACGCATCAGGCTAATATATATCGCATCTCCGAGGCTACATTATAAAGATAAAAAGTTCCGCAGGAACGACATATTTTAGTGCTGTGCGTAAACTCTGTACAATGGGAATAAAGCGGATAGATCGCCATCGGCGAGGAATGTGTATTCTTGTCTTATCGATTCTCCAACTGGCGAAAAAGAATCTACAGCTCTGATTGATTTCTCCCAATAAATCGAGATTAGTGTGACAATGCATTTAGTCTCTAAGGATATTATTTATTTTAACCAATAAAAATGATTTAATCATTGTGTTATTATATAAGTGCTATTGAAATAAAAATTTTTGAGAGTATGGCAACCTATGATATTCTTGACAACATTCTTTGCCTATTTTATACAACAAAGATGAAATTAAACTCAATGTTAGCATGCAATAGATTATTATAGATTTCTTAAACCACAGGGATGATGAGAGGTGAGAATAATTAGAATATCGATAATTAATTGTGCAAATCTATACCACGTTAATGATTTATACACCATGATGGTGTTAAATCGTGGAGGAACTAATGGTTAAAGATAAAAATTCTAAAGATCATTGTATAAAAGCTGATGAAAAAAACAAACAGCAAATAAAGGATACAACCTTTTTCAAAGAGCAAGAATTGTTTGCTAAACTCATAGAAACAAGCCCTGTCGGTATTGTCTATGTGAATACTTCGGGGAATATAACCTTTGCCAATTCGGAGGCAGAAAGGTTGCTGAAGCTCAGCAAGGACAATATCACTAAACGAACCTATCATGACCCCAGGTGGCATATAACAAATTTTGAAGGTGAACATTATCCGAAAGATAAGCTCCCTTTCGAGCTGGTAAAAAAATCCTTACAGCCGGTTTTCGATATCGAGCATGCCATAAAGCATCAAGACGGTTCAATGACCTATCTCTCAATCAATGCTTCTCCACTTCTGGATGAAAATCAGAAATTCAACGGCATGGTCGCCGCCATCGAAGATATTACGCACATTTATCTTACTCAAAAGGAATTAGACCGCAAGAAAAGCGAAGTGGAGCAACTTTTCAATATTTCTACCCCGCTCTGCCTGATCAGCAAAGATTTTGAAATGCTACGCATAAATGATTCTTTTTGCTATACCTTTCAGGTGAAGAGAGAAGATATTGTCGGTAAACAATGTCATGAAATCTGGCATGGACCTTTGTGCAAGACTGATGACTGTATGTTAAAATCAATTCTTGCTGGCGAAGAAACAGATTCCTATGAATTACGCAAAGAATTACCGGATAAATCGAAAAAAGATTTTATTGTCCAGGCAAAACCCTATTTGGATGAAAAAGGTTCCATTATAGGAATCGTGGAGATTTTTACTGACATCACTAAGGAGAAAGAGGCAATAGAACAGATAGAAACCATCTGGAATGTGTCGCACGATCTGCTCTGCGTGGCAGATTACCACACAGCTACTTTCCTAAAAGTGAATCCTTCGTTCACGCATGTACTGGGATTTGACGAAGCGGAACTGCTTTCCAAACCATTCCTAGAATTTGTACATCCGGACGATGTTACAGCTACTATCAAAGTGATAGAAGAGAAGCTGAAACAAGGCGTTACTGTGTTAGACTTCACTAACCGCTATCGGTGCAAAGACGGTAGCTACCGCTATCTGCAATGGATATCTCGTCCTATCAAAGAAAGAGGATGCACCTATGCGATCGCCCGTGATATAACACAGCAGAAAAAACAGCAGGAAGAACTGCAGCAGAAAACCGAAAAGATAGAAATGATGAACGAAGAGCTACTATCACAAAATGAAGAATTGAATGAACTACTGCAAAGGATCAAAGAAAGCGAAGAAACCTATCGAAACCTCTTTCAAAATGCACAGGTGGGATTATTTCGCACCAGAATTTCCGACGGCAAAATAGTGGAGAGCAACGAGCAGCTGGTAAAGATGTTCGGCTATACTGATAAAGATGAATTCATAGAAGAATATTATACTTCTCAAAACTATGTCGATGCGGGTACTCGCGAAAGAATGCTGGAAAAAATAATAGAAAATGGCTCAATTCAGAACTTTGAAGCGCGTTTTTACCGCAAAGATAAATCAATTTTCTGGGCAAGATATTCCGCCAGGGTCTATCCCAAAAAGGGTTGGATCGAGGGCGTGGCAGAGGATATCACAAACCAAAAAATTGCAGAAGAAGCTTTGAAAAAAGAAAAAGAATGGTCAGAAAATATTGTCAATAATGCACCGAATATTATCGTGGGGCTGGGTGAAAGATCCAAGATATTCGTGTTCAATCATTATGCTGAGAAACTAACTGGCTACAGCGCGGAAGAAGTCATTGGCAAGGAATGGATCGAGATTTTCATTCCACAGGAAATGAAAGGAACGATCTATAAGGTTTGGGAAGAGATTGTAGAAAATCAACTAATCGATCATCACTTCGAAAATGAGATAGTCACAAAATCTGGTGAAAAACGCCTGATAGAATGGAGCAATACTATACTCACCGAAGATGGAAAATTCCGCATGATACTTTCTCTTGGAGTGGATATAACTGAGCGCAAACAGTCGGAGGAGAAAATCAAAGCAAAAAATCTTTTTCTGGAGAGCCTGATCCAGCAATTACCGCTTCCCACCTTTGTGATGGATTCCAAAGGATTTGTTATGATGGTTAATGAAGCATTTTTGAAGTTCTACGCGGTACCTGGCAAGGAGATTGTTCTGGGAAGAAATGCGCTCACAGAGCCAGCTAACATAAAACAGGGCGTGATTAAGTACTTCAGGGAGGCTTTAAGTGGGAACATCGTTGAAATGCCTGAAATTGAATTCATTTCACCACACAAAAATAAGAAAGTTATTACACATGGTAGACTGTTCCCTATATTTGACCAGACAGATACGTTGACAAATGTGGTTGTAATTCAAGAAGACATCACCGAACGCAAACAGGCAGAAGAAGCGTTGAAAGAGAGTGAAGCTCTACTTAAGGCAACAGGAAATATTGCAAAGGTTGGTGGTTGGGAATTAGATGCGCACACTAATAAAGTGAGCTGGACAGAAGAAACGTATCGTATACATGAAGTGCCGTTGGACTATGAACCGCCGCTTGAAGAAGCTATTAATTTTTTTCATCCCGATGATCGGGATAAATTGGACACTGCTATGAAGCATGCATTGGAAAAGGGAGAATCCTACGACTTAGAACTTCGATTTATTTCTGGGAATGGGAAACGATTGTGGACGAGGACGGTATGTGAACCAGACATAGTTGATGGAAAAGTAGTCAAACTAAAAGGGATCTTTCAAGATATTACTGCCAGAAAGGAAGCAGAAGAAGAATTGAAATACAGATTAGCTCTTCTGCAGATAGCTGAAGAAACAGCGCGCTTTGGTGGCTGGAGTGTCGATCTGCGTGATTATTCCTGTACCTGGTCTGATGCAGTAGCAGATATTCATGAGATGCCGAATGGATTTGCACCCAAAGTATCAGAAAGTATCAATTTTTATGCACCAGAATGGCGGGATAAGATCACAGAGGTTTTTACCGCCTGTGCAGAAAAAGGCATTCCTTACGATGAAGAGATGCAGATCATTACAAAAAACGGAAAACGTGTATGGGTGAGAACTATCGGCAGAGCTGTGAAGGATAAAAAAGGTGAAATAATCCACGTTGAAGGTTCTTTCCAGGATATCAATGAACAAAAAAAAGCAGAGGAAGAGATCAAAGAAAGTCAGGAACGGCTGTTAGCTATTTTAAATGGTATACAGGAACCAATTTATATTGCGGATCCAGGGACCTACGAAATGATATTTGCAAATAAGGTCGTCATAGATATTTTTGGAGATCCCGAGGGTAAAAAATGTTATCAATATTTGCAGAACAGAGATGATCCGTGTCCCTTTTGCACAAATGATAAGATTCTCGGTGAAAATCGAGATGAATCGTATATATGGGAGTTCCAAAACATGATAAATAAACGCTGGTACCGCTGTATTGATAAAGCGATCAAGTGGCCGGATGGACGTATTGTACGATATGAAATGGCTATAGATATCAATGAACGAAAAAAGGCAGAAGAAGCACTCAAACAGAACGAAGAGCGACTTCGATTGTTCTTTGAGTCTCCCGTTTTTGGAACACTACATGGGGATATTTACGGGAAGGTATATGAAGCAAATGATGAGTACCTTCGTATCATCGGGTACATACGTGATGAACTGGATAAAGGTGAAGTAAATTGGGAAAAGATAACCCCGAAGGAAGATCTTGTACTTGATAGAGAACATATCAAAGAAGCACAGCAAAAGGGAGTATGCACGCCCTATGAGAAAAGGTATATCAGAAAAGATGGCTCATTGATTTGGGTTCTTGTGGGGTATGCACTCATCGGTGAAAAACGTGAGGAGTCTATGGCTTTTATTATCGATATTCAGGAAAACAAAGAATATCAGGAAACGCTTGAAAAGAGAAATGAATTTATACAAACAGTGCTGGATAACCTTCCTATAGGAGTTGCACTCAATGAAATTGATAAGGGTACCGCGACATATATCAATGACAAATTTGCTGATATATATGGATGGCCAAAAGAGGAATTGGAAGATATAAAAAAATTCTTTAGAAAGGTTTTTCCTGATGATGAATATAGAAAAAGAATGAAGAAAAAGATAATGGAAGATATTAATAGTGGAGATCCTGACAGAATGCATTGGGAAGATGTCGTTGCAACTGGTAACGATGGTTCAAAACACTGGATCAATGCGGTAAATATTCCGATGTTCGAACAGAATGTAACGGTTTCTACTGTAATGGATATTACAGAACTCAAGAAAACTCAACAAGAACTCATGAAAATGAAGGAGAGTCTTGAGATTGAAGTGGCAGAAAAGACCAAAGAACTAAATGAAAGATTGCGTGAACTAGAACGGTTTCATGATGCCACGGTGAATCGCGAATTCCGTATCAAGGAATTGAAAGATGAGATTGAAAGGTTGAAAAAGGAAAAAGATAATGGATAGAAGACAGAAGTCAGAAGACAGAAAACAGAAGTCAGAATTCAGGAGCCAGGAGTCAGAAAGTGGATTATTGAATTGCTCCGTGCTTCTTGACCTGTGGAATTCCGAAAGGAATATTGTACTGTATTATCAAGTATTAAAAAATATAGTACACAGGGTTTTACCCTTGAATATAAATTGGAGATAGGTTATGATATTAACAGGGATCATTAGTAATATTTCATTTTTGATCGTATTAAGTTTCCTCTACAGCTTTATTTATAAACAGCAGAGCAAAATCAATACGAAAATTCATAGTATTCTCAACGGAGTTCTATTCGGGCTGATCGCCCTTGCTGGAATGATAGTGCCACTACGTTTCTCTCCGGGTGTTATTTTTGATGGACGATCAATCGTAATCAGCATTGGGGCATATTTTGGCGGTCCCATTGTTGCGATCATATCTGCTTCAATCGCAGGTGTGTACAGATACATACTTGGAGGGGCAGGGACATTCGTAGGAATTAGTGTTATTGTAAACTCAGCTTTGATCGGCTTGTTATACCGCTATATATTTGATCGCAATACATCCAGAAAGGTAATTCCTTTATACCTCTTTGGTCTTGCGGTGCATATTTTTATGATGCTCTTGATGTTTCTGTTGCCTGGTAAAGCAAGTGCTGATGTTGTGCGTGAACTAACCATTCCTGTTCTTATTGTGTACCCACTGGCTACAATTCTGGTTGCAAAATTACTTATTGATCGTGAGACTTTTGTTGATAATCAGCAAAAAATTTCTACTAGTCAGCAAAAATTCAAATCAATTTTTGAATCGGCAAATGTAGGAAAATCAATAACCCAACCCTCCGGTGAGATCGATGTGAATAAAGCATTCTGTGATATGCTGGGCTATACGCAGGAAGAGTTGCAGCATAAAAAATGGCAGGACATTACACCTCCCGATGAGATAGCGCATGTTGAGAAATTAATTGATCCTTTGCTAAAAGGTGAGACGGATTCAGTGAGGTTCGAAAAGAGATATATTTGTAAGGACTGCTCTGAGATCTGGGCAGATGTGAGTACTTCGTTGCAACGTGATCAGAATGGTAGACCAATGCATTTCATCACGACAGTTGTGCCGATAGATGCCCAAAAAAGAGCCCAGGAAGAGCTGAAAAGATTGAAAGATGAACTCGAGATACAGGTATCAGAGAAGACAAGAGAGTTGCAGGAAAGAGTGGAAGAACTCGAGAAATTCCATGATGCGACCGTTGAAAGAGAGATCCGCATGAATGAAATGCGAGAAGAGCTTAACCGCTTGAAAAAAGAGAAAGATGGGGAATAGAATGCAGAAGACAGAAGTCAGAATTCAGGAGTCGAAAGTGTGCAAGGAAACACAAAAATCTTCGGGGTTTCGACCCCTGAATAGAAGAATGAATTGAAAATATGAAGAAATATGAATTGAATGGTGGGTTAAAACCCAGAACTTTTTTTGGGTATTGCTATCCACGAGTTAAAACTCGTGGCAACTCAAATTTTATCAGCAATTCAAAAACTCATAGCAACTCAGGAAAGACAAGAAATATAATTATTTACAGAAATGAGCTTGGGTTAAGCTATTGTAAATTATTTGCAACGAAGCCTGTATTTTATGATTGAAAGATGAAGATAATAAGGATTTTAACCCCCGACATCCATAGATCAGCGTCGATTTGCGGATAAATAAGGAAAAAGCATGAAAAAAAATAATCGGTTATTTTTCTATACCTTGCTAATACTATCAGCGCTAAGCCTCTTTAGCCAATCTTCCTCTCACGCCATCACCGACACCATCACCATCGCTTCCGAACCGGACTACCCGCCTTACTGTTTTGTAGATGAAAACGGGAAAGCTGCTGGCTTCTCCATCGATCTATTCAACGCTGTTGCTGATGCCGTTGGATTGAAAGTGAATATCAAAGTAGGGATATGGAGCAAGATCAAAAAAGATTTGGCAGAAGGCAAAATCGATGCGCTGCCGCTGGTCGGTCGCACTCCCGAAAGAGAAGAATTATTCGATTTCACCATGCCCTACATATCACTACACGGAGCAGTGTTTGTGCGCAAAGGCACCAAAGACATCAATTCACTTGCCGATCTCAAAAATAAAAGTATTGTTGTGATGAAAGGTGATAACGCTGAAGAATTTGTCCGCCGTGGAAACATCTCCAATGAAATTGTTACGACCAAAACCTTCGAAGAAGCATTCATTGCGCTGGCCAAGGGTCATCATGATGCGGTCATCACGCAGCGGGTCATGGGCATCGAGCTACTCAATGAAATAGGCATAAAAAATGTTGTACCATTAGATTTTCATATTCCCCAATATCGCCAGGATTTTTGCTTTGCCGTACAGAAAGGAAATGCACAACTGCTTTCCCGCCTGAACGAAGGACTCTCGATCATCATCGCTAATGATACCTTTGAAGATATTCGTGATGAGTGGTTCGGTCCCACTCTCAAAGAAAAGATCTCATTCACAGATGTACTTCGCTATATGCTTTTTATTGTTGTCCCGCTGATCATTATCATAGCCATTATCGCTGTTTTTGTGATGCAGAAGATCGTAAGAAGTAGAACGAGAGATCTGAATCAGGAGATCATTAAGCATAAGAACACACTACAAGCGCTGAAAGTAAGCGAGCAAAAATATCGTAACATGGTTATAAATCTCATGGAAGGTTTTTATAGCGTTACGCTGGATGGGAAACTGCTGGATTATAATAACGAGTTCGTAAAAATATTTCACCTCGATCCAGAGAAGGATCATACCAACACGAATCTTCCGGATTTCTGGCAGAATCCTGAAGAAAGAAAACCGTACGTTGAAGAGATCCTCTCCAATGGTATTCTTAAGAATTATGAAGTAAAAGCCAAAACCATTGATGGACAGAATATTGTGGTGCTGGTGAACTCCCGTCTCGTAAAAAATGGGCAAGATGAACCAGTGAGGATCGAAGGAAGTTTTCTGGATATCTCAGACAGAAAAAACACTCTACAAGAGCTGCAAAAGGTAAAAGAAAATCTCGAAGAAACAGTGAAACAGCGCACTGCCGAACTTGAAGAGAAAGTGCAGAAACTCCACAAAAGCGAAAAAGCTATGCTGTATATGGTAGAAGATCTTAATCAGCTCACTTCCGAACTGAAGGAAGAACGGCAAAAACTGCTGACCTCGAACAAAGAATTGGAAGCATTTTCCTATACTGTATCCCATGATCTTCGTGCTCCTCTCAGGGCAATTTTTGGTTTTACGAATATCTTACAAGAAGAATATTATGACATCTTGGATAGCGAAGCAAAAAGAATTTTCAATATCATTCTGGAAAATACCAATAGAATGGATAAGTTAATAAATGATCTTCTGCAATTCTCTCGAACCGGACGACAGCAAGTAACACATACAGAAGTTGACACAAAAGCGCTTATCGTTTCACTCATCAATGGTATCATGCAACAGAATAAAGATAGAAAAATTAAATTCATAAAAAAAGATATGCATTCATTATATGCAGACAAAATGCTTATTTCGCAGGCTTTTGAAAATATATTGACCAATGCCGTTAAGTTTACACAAAAGAAAGAAAAAGCAGTGATCACAATCGATTCACAAGTAAAAGATGATGAGATCGTGTATTCGATACGTGATAATGGCATCGGATTCGATATGAAGTATGCTCCCAAAATATTTGAAGTGTTCCAGAGGTTGCACACTGTTGCAGAATTTGAAGGTACAGGAATTGGACTGGCTATCGTAAAAAAAGTTATAAATAAACATGATGGGCACCTTTGGGTAGAAAGCAAACAGGGAGAAGGCACAACATTCTTCTTCTCTCTCCCCAACAAAAAATCCATACATGGAGGAATACATGGCAACTAAGAAAGAAGTTCAAATTCTTCTCGTTGAAGATAATCCAAGCGACGAAGAACTCACGTTACGTGCATTTAAAAAGAACAATCTGGAGAACAAGATCTATTGCGTACGCGATGGCGAAGAAGCTTTGGATTTCCTATTCGCACGAAATCAATATAAGGAACGGGAAATAAGAAACAAACCTAAACTTATTCTCCTGGATCTCAAACTTCCAAAGGTGGATGGGCTTGAAGTACTCAGGCAGATAAAAAATAACAAAATAACAAAAACTGTTCCAGTGGTCGTTCTGACATCATCACGCGAAGAAAGTGATATCATCAGATCCTACGAACTTGGAGTAAACAGCTACATTACCAAACCCGTTGATTTTGATAAATTCGTTACCGCAGTAAAAGATCTGGGATTGTACTGGCTTCTGATGAACGAGGTGCCCAGCTAATAAATAATTAACTCTGTAATAGACGTTTCATAAGGATTTCCTATGAAAAAAAAGATTAAGATTCTTATCCTTGAGGATAATTCAGCTGACGCTGAACTCATGGTAAGGGAATTGAAAAAAGCAGACCTGTACATTGAGGTAGAGATAACAGAAATTGAGAAAGATTTTGTCAACCTCATAAAAACCTTCAAACCCGATGTCATTCTTTCTGATTATATGCTACCAACTTTTGATGGTATGGAAGCGCTTGCTATTGTCAAAGAACTGTCTCCTGATACTCCCTTTATTATTGTGACGGGTTCACTCAATGAGGAAACTGCTGCGGAATGCATCAAAAAAGGAGCATGGGACTATGTGATAAAACAGCATCTGGTACGGCTTGCTCCTGCAGTGAAAGCTGCGCTCAAACTCAGGAACGAAAAGATAGAACGACGTAAAAAAAGCACTGCCCTCGAAGAGAGTGAACAAAAATATCGCGAGCTTATCCAGAGGATGCACGAAGGTTTTATGTATGTGGACAATAACGATCATATTCTCTTCGTGAACAAAACATTATGTGATATGTTCGGCTACACAGAAAAGGAATTGATCGGTAAGATCGGCTACGAAACCCTTATTCTACAAGAAGATCAGGAAACCATCAAAGCAAAAAACAAAACACGCCTGGAAATCCCTGAAGAAAGATATGAGATCAGAGGTAGGAAAAAATCCGGCGAGGTCATCTGGCTCAGCATCAGTGGTTCTGCGGTTACAGATGAAACAGGAGAGATCATTGGTTCTGTGGGATTACTTACCGACATCACAGACCGTAAACTGGCAGAAGCTAAGTTCCAAACCTACAATACCAGTTCTCCCACACCAGTATTTATTGTGAATAAAAATGGGGATTACACCTTTGTTAATCCTGCTGCATCAGAACTTCTCGGCTATTCAACGCAGGAACTTCTTTCTATGAATATAAGAGATGTATCGCATCCAGATGATCATGAGAAAAATCTTTTAACCTTTCCTCCGCTCCTCGAGGGCAAACATGTGCGTCAGGAAATATCCATGCTCCATAAATCCGGTAAGAAAGTATTTGCGATCCTTGATGCACTTATGATGGATGAAGACAATATTATTGCTTTTTGTACTGATATTACAGAAAGACAGCACGAAGAAGAACTGCAAAAAGTATTGTTCAATATATCAGAGGCACTTACTACAACGTCAAATCTTAATGAGCTCTATGCTTCAATCCATAACCACCTCTCAACAATACTTGATGTCACTAATTTTTATATCGTTCTTTATAACAAAAAGCTCGATCGTCTGGAGTTTCCTTATCATTCTGATGAAAAGGTTACCTTCGAACAACATCCTGCAGATAAAACATTGAGCGGATATGTCATCAAAACAGGTAAACCTCTTTTTGCTGATATACACACACAAACAGAATTGAAAGATAAAGGCATCATCGGTGAAGCAGATAAAGGAACCGAAGCAAAGATCTGGATGGGTGTCCCGCTAAAACATGACGAGGTTACCATCGGAGTTATTGCAGTCCAGAACTACTCAGATGAAAATGCATATTCAAAGAAGGATATGCACGTACTGCAGTTAGTTTCTCATAGCGTTGCTTTGGGAATTGAGAGAAAACTTAATGAAGAGGTACTTCGTAAGAGTGAGGACCGCTTCCAAAAAATGTTGTCTCTGATACCCGATACGATTTCTATACACGATCCTGATATGAATATTGTATATAGTAATTGGAAGGGGTTTGCATCTGTTCCTCAAGAGAAAAGAATTATTAATTCTAAATGTTATAATACTTACCGCGGCTATGATGACATATGTCCTGATTGTCAGGCAGTAAATGTTTTGAAAACCAAAGAACCCCTTCAAAAAGAAGTTAAGTTACCAGATGGGAGTTGGTTTGACCTACGCGTAATACCCCTGATTGGGCAAGATGGTTGTGTAGAACTTTTTGTGGAATGGGTCAGGGATATCACCCATCGCAAACAGATGCAGATGAAACAGGAAATACTTTTTAAAATATCAAAAACACTCAATAGAACTTACGATCTGACCAAATTGTGTGATGAAATCCGCTCTCTGCTGGGACAAGTAATGGACACTACCAACTTCTTTGTTGCACTTTATGATGAGGATAACGATATTATTTCACTTCCCTATGATGTAGATGAAAAAGATCAATACAAAACATTTCCTGCAGGAAAGACGCTCGCTAAATATGTTATCGATACTGCTGAACCGTTGCTAGTAAACTGGGATGAAATAGAGAAAATGTCTCAGCAAGGTATCGTAGAAACCATTGGCACACCATCCAAGATATGGATGGGTGTTCCACTCATACTAGGAAAAAAGGTTATTGGAATGATCGCGCTGCAAAGTTATGATGATCCGGATCTTTATTCGCGAGAAGATATCAGTGTTCTTACTTTTGTATCGGAAGCGATCGCGCTTGCAATCAAACGAACCCAGTCAGAAGAAGCGCTGAAGGAAAGCGAAAGTCTGTTTCGTAACCTCTTTCAAAAACACGCTGCAATAAAACTTTTGATCGATCCGAATGATGGGCAGATCGTTGATGCTAATGAGGCTGCTGCGGATTACTATGGCTGGTCGCAGGAAGAACTTCGTCAAATGAAGGTATCTGATATCAATACATTATCACCTGCTGAGCTTAAGTTAGAAATGGATAAAGCGAGATTGCAGGAGAGAGTCTATTTTGAATTCAAACACCGACGTTCTGATGGAACGATTAGAGATGTAGCGGTTTACAACTCAAAAATAGAAACTGCACATAAAGATCTTCTGCACTCCATAGTCATTGACATCACCGATCGCAAACAGGCGGAAGAAACATTACAAAGCAGCGAAGTAAAATACCGTTCTGTAGTCGATAATATGACAGAAGGTCTCTTTGTACTACAGGGCATGAAGTGTGTCTATGCCAATCCCATCATACAGCAAATCTCAGGGCTTTCTGAAAAAGATATAGAAGAAAAAACTATTTTGGACATCATATATGAAGAAGATAAAGAGGTTATTCTTTCTAATTATAAAAAAAGACTGAACGGAGAGAAAATCCCGTCTTATGATTTTCGCATACAAAAACCGAACGGTGATATTCGCTGGCTTACGATCAATGGCGCGCGTATACAGTGGAAAAATGAGCCGGCTGTGCTGTATTTCGTGTCTGATATTACAGAACGCAAACGTGCAGAGCAGAAGCTCAAACAAAGCGAGATGAAACTGCAGGAGACACTAGAAGCCACGACGGGCGGTATCTGGGAATGGAATCTCAAAACCGGTATATTACACCTGAGTCCAAGATATTATTCCATGCTTGGATATGAACCAGATGAATTTACAGGTACGATGGAAAATTGGACAGAACTTATTCATCCTGAAGATAGAGAATCCGCAGTACGAAAATCGGATGAATTTCTGAAAGAAGGGATGGAGCACTATCAGGATGAGTTCAGAATGCGCACAAAAACTGGTGCCTGGAGATGGATTTTAAGCAAAGGAAAAGTGGTAGAATGGGATAAAGATGACAGACCGGTACGTGCGATCGGCAGCCATGAAGACATTACCTATCAGAAACTTGCAGAGCTCGAAGCAGAGCGATATCAGAAGAGTTTTATCAATATTGTGGAGAGTAGCATTCATGGTATTCTTATTCTTGATGATCACAAAAAAATATGCTATATTAATCCCGAAGCCAAGAGAATGTTAGAAAAAACAGAAGACGAGCTTTTGGATAGACCATTCGAATATTTTGATGAGACGAAGGAAACCGGTGAGATCGTGATCACACATAGGGAAGGTAGGAAGTTATATCTCGATGTACGAACCACAAAAGTGAAATGGGAAGGAGGGGATTCCACGCTTGTGCTGTTGCAGGATTTAACCTCCCGTAAGCAAGCTGAAATAGAGCTCAGGGATATGAACGCCAAGCTGGAAGAACTGAGAAGTAAGCTGGAGCTGAAAGTTAAAGATCAATTGAAAGAGCTACGAGAAAAAGATCATCTTCTCATACAGCAATCTCGCCATGCAGCGATGGGCGAGATGATCAGCAATATTGCGCATCAGTGGAGGCAGCCGCTCACAGCGGTTGGAGCGATCGTGCAGGATATCGAGGAAGCTTTCAAATATGATGAATTGAATGAGGAATATCTTCGAGATTCCATAAAGAATACCATGGATCAGCTCGAATATATGTCCCATACGATAGATGATTTTCGTAATTTCTTTATGCCAAACAGGGAGAAGACAGAGTTTTCTATTAATAAAGCACTTGAAAAGACGCTAGAATTTATCGAGACCAGCTTCAAGAATAATGCGATAACCTTGAATGTGGATATCAAGGATGAGTGCCTGGTCGAGGGCTTTTCCAATGAATATACGCAGGTCATTCTGAATATTCTTAATAATGCAAAGGATGCGATCAAGAAACATACCCCAAAGGATCCATGGGTGAATATCACGCTGGAGAATCTAAAGGGCAAGGACTATTCCACATGTTTGACCATTGATAATAACGGTGGAAGAATTCCTGATGATGTGATAGATAAGATCTTTGATCCGTACTTTTCTACTAAAGATGCTACGCAAGGAACAGGACTGGGGTTATATATGAGCAAGATGATAATCGAGAAGAATATGAATGGGCAAATAACGGTGAAGAATATCAAGGATGGGGTGAGATTCAAGATTTTTGTGTAGGCAGGGATGTTTGCGTGTGATATGTCGCACCTCTGGTGCTATAACAGAATTTATTTATTTAAGCCATGATGCTGACACATCAGGCTAACGCATATCGCATCTACGATGCTTGAAGGGAATATTTGGAAGGTGATATAAATTTTTTAAGTGTTGATGAGCTTTTGTAAAATAATTTCTACAGAGCCTGTATTTTCTGATTCTTCCATGAATAGCCCCGTGGATAGAGGAAATACTCAATAAAAGGGTTTCAATTCTATGGTTGTGTTGGGTAAAAACACATCATCTACGATGCTTGAGAGGAATAAATGGAAAGATGATTTAAATTATGTTAAGTTCCGTAGGAACGAAATATTGTAGTGTTGTGCGTAAGCGCAACATAAAAGGAAAAAGATAATGGAGCACCATCGGCGCGGCATGTACTACTAACATAACTAACGGAATGGAAAATTACGAATGAACACGAATTGATTGACAAGAAAATTTCCATTTCATTTGTACGAGTCAAGAATGTCTAAAATACAAAATATCCATAATGAAAGCACAAATAGCTACGACAAAACGTCCATCAAAAGATATCCAGATAGTAAGAGAGGACTAAGTACCACTATTGAAATCTGAAGTCCCTATCAATAAAACAAATCTTTTGCCCATTTCCGTGATGTATGTGGAAGATGAGACAATAATTTTGCGCTCTGTCTCAACAATGGTTAAACGCAAAATAAGAGACGTGTATATCGCGACTAATGGAAAAGAGGGATTGGAATTATTTAAGAAACACACACCTAATATTGTCGTTACAGACATCAAGATGCCCGTATTGAGCGGTCTTGAGATGATCGAGAAGATAAAAGAAATTGAACCAACAACCAAGTTCATAGTGGTCTCTGCATATGGAGAAACAAACTACTTCCTCAAAGCAATAGAAATAGGGGTTCATGGGTTCATACTTAAGCCTGTTGATGTGAACCAACTCATGGAAATAATCCAGGAACTCAGTAATTCTATTTTATTGCAAAGAGAAGTGGTGAAAAAAGAAACAGAAAGAAAAGAAGCGGAAAAAGCAAAATTATCCTCCGAAAAACAATACCGCGAACTCTACGAAAATATGCGTGATGGTTCGATTAGAACTGACCTTGATGGAAATATCCTTGATTGCAACCTAGCCTTCCAGAAAATATTAGGATATGCTGATGATGAGCTTCTGGGCGTGAAAACGCGAGAATTAATTCCCCGAAAGTGGCATGATCTTGAAACCAATATCATAGAAACGCAGGTCAAGAAACGAGGATACTCAAATCTGTATGAAAAAGAATATATTCGTAAGGATGGCATGATAATTCCTATAGAATGCCGAACCTATCTTCAAAAAGATGAAGATAGCAACATGATCGGTTACTGGGGTATCGTCCGTGATATCACTAAACGAAAACAGGCAGAAGAAGCGCTGAGGAAAAGTGAAGAGAAATTTAGGAATCTCTTTGAAAATGCAAATGATGTCATCTGGATCTCCGATGAAGAGGGTAAATATATCACTGTTAATAAAATGTTTGAACAACTCCTCGGTTATACCAAGAAGGAGCTTGAGGGGCAGCAATCTGTTAAGATAATCGCAGACGAAGACAGAAAAAAATCTATCGATAATTATCAGAAAGCTATCAAAGGTGAATCTGTAGAATTTGAAACAGGGGTGGTGAAGAAAGATGGCTCAAAGAGAATATTCTGGATACGAATGAATCCGATCTTTGATAATGGTTCGCTGTTCTATTTGCAAGGAATTGGACGTGATATCACCGTACGGAAGCACGCAGAAGAAGCCCTAAGAGAACAAAAAGCATATTTCCAGCATCTCTTTGAAAACTCGCCAGAAGCAATCGTTGTTGCTACAAATGATAGCAATGTGATACAATTGAACCAGGCATTTATCGACATGTTCGGATTCAGTCAGGAAGAAGCAATTGGTAAAAATATCGATGAGCTTGTGGCGAAGAATAGCTACAAAGAAGAGGCTCATAAAATAACTCAATCTATAGCAGAAGGGGAGTGTGTTCGTCTTGAGACACAGCGTATTCGGAAAGATGGTTCCAAAATTGATGTCTCGATTTTAGGAACCCCTGTCATTATAGAAGGAAAACAGGTCGCCGTGTATGGCATCTACCGTGATATAACAAACCGCAAACAGGCGGAAAGAGATCTGAAAAAAAGCTATGATCGCTTGCAGAAGTTGATCGAAGATACGGTTAATGTGCTTGCACATGTAGTTGAATTACGAGATCCATATACTGCTGGACACCAGCACAATGTGGCAAAACTTGCATTGTCGATCGCAGAAGAGATGAAGCTACCGGAGGATAAAATCAATGGTATCCGCATCGGTGGCACAATGCATGATATTGGCAAGATCAAGGTCCCGATCAAGGTTCTAAATAAAGCAGAAATGCTCACAGATAATGAATGGCAACTTATTAAGAATCATCCATCAGTAGGATATGAGTTATTAAAGGACCTTGAATTCCCGTGGCCTGTGGCAGATATTGTTCATCAGCATCATGAACGATACAATGGAACGGGCTATCCAAAAGGTCTGAAGAATGAATATACTCTTATAGAAGCGCGCATTCTTGCCGTGGCAGACGTGGTGGAAGCAATGGCAAATGATCGACCATACAGACAAAGTCTCGGACTGGAGATAGCACTTGAAGAAATTGAGGATAATAAAGCCATCCTTTATGACCCAGATGTAGTCGAAAGTGCGGTAAGAATTTTAAGGAATGGATCCTTCAAATTTGACAAAAAACATACCGGATAACGAGTTTTAATCTTCTTTTATAATAGCTACCCACTTGCTTCCAGCAAATTTGACAAACATTTACATTCAAAATTTTTTGAATAAAATATTATAAAAAATTATGCATGGAGAATGCATGAAAAAATATATAGTTGTACTTCTGTTATTATTGATTATTACCTCGCATGTTGCCTTTGCTCAGGATGCTGTTATGACAGGTACAATTGAACCCTCCAAGATCGTTTCTGGAGAAAGCGGTTCAATTATGGTTACCTATGCAATACCTGATGACATGCACCAGACCCTTCAGGAAGATTATTTCTATCTTGAAGCAGAAGATGTGGACGGTATTATTTTCGAAGAAGTTATCTATCCCGAGGGTAAAGAAGAACATGGTTTAATAAATTTTTATGGAGCAACTACCCTCACACTTCCCTTCACGGTCGAGGAATCTGCTGCTGGTGGAGAAATTCCAATTAAAATATATGCTGGCTACCAGTTCTGTGATAACGCAGGTATGTGTCTTTTCCCCGAGGAAGAGGAGCTTGTTCTGACACTGAACATTGTAGGTGAAGCCAATGTTGTTACAGTAGGTAAAGAAGAAGTTGCCGTTGAGAATAAGCAAGAAAAGATCAGCGCTTCAGAGTATCAGGAAATAGCAAAGGCACTCGATTGCTTTATCCTCTCTGATATAGCAGCCGGCTATCTAAAGAGTGATGAATTCATCTCATTTGTGGAAGAAGCAAAAACAGGGGAGGGCACCGGTGCGAATAAATTTGCAGGCATGAGTGTCTGGCTCATGATCTTACTTATCGTTGTTGGTGGTATTGCACTCAACCTTACACCCTGTGTCCTTCCTATGATGCCTATCACAATTGCGGTACTTGGTGCTGGGACGCAAGCAGAATCAAAAGGTAAGGGATTTCTGATCGGCGGACTCTATGGTTTCGGTATGATGCTCGCATACGGCACTCTGGGGATCATTGTTGTACTCACAGGTTCGAGATTTGGCGCGATAAATTCATCGCCCTGGTTTAATATTATTATTGCAGTCATTTTTGTGTTACTTGCCCTTGCAATGTTCGATGTCTTTCCGATAGATTTCACACGATTCCAATCAGGTAAAGTTCCTGGTAAAAAGACAGGAAAAGCGAAATATGCAACGATATTCATACTTGGTGTTATTGCAGCAGTGCTTGCTGGCGCGTGCGTCGCTCCAGTGCTTATCTCCGTTATACTTTACTCTGTTACCTTGTATACAGCAGGTAATGTGGCAGGATTACTTTTACCCTTCTTGCTGGGACTTGGAATGGCATTGCCCTGGCCCCTTGTCGGCGCTGGACTATCTGTTCTACCAAAACCAGGTAACTGGATGAAGTGGGTGAAAATAATCTTTGGGGTGATTATTCTGATAATCGCATTATATTATGGTTACACCGCAGTTCATATTTTCTCTTCGCAATCACACGATGCAGAATATACGAGTGAACATTCTGTAATCGAAGGTGAAGAGACCCTTCATTGGAACAAATCTCTGATAGTTGGTCTGCAGATTGCACAAGAAGAAAATAAACCAGTATTCATAGATTTTTGGGCAACATGGTGTAAGAATTGTCTTGCAATGGATGCGACCACTTTCAAGGATGAAGCTGTTCAGGAGGTGTTGAAAGACTTCGTACTGGTCAAATATCAAGCAGAAGACCTTGGTGTTTCACCAACTAAGGAGATCCTGGATAGATTCGGTATTCTCGGTTTACCCTCGTATGTGGTGCTCCTTCCCCAAGAAAATTAGAAAGGTATGAATATGAAAAAACTACTTTTCCCATTGTTAGGAATATTTCTTATACTAGCGATATTTTCCTGTGATAGATTCAATCATCACTTCGATCCTGTCGTAACTTCCTTTGAAAAATTCTTAATAGAGTTTGGCGAGAATGCAGTCGAAGATCTGCTTTTTGGTAATATTGCCAATATAATGGAATACTATGCTGATAATTACCTTAATGACGGTATGGACATGGATGATATGCAGGATCTCTATATTGATATCAGTGAAGCGTTGATAGACAGCATAGAGGTTGAGATCGAAGTACTCTCCGATGCAGAATACAAAGTTGCATACCGATTCCTGGCTCCTGATGCAGGCGTTGATACCACTGTAGTGGATTATGCACAAGCACAGCGGGATAGCTTTTTATTCATAGGAAATCAGATAGACCCAGTTGTTCCACAGAAAGTTCTTGTAGAATTAGCTACAGCTACAACGTGTGTGAATTGTCCTTATGCAGAAGAGGCATTAAAACAACTAAAAAATACACTTGGTGACCAGTTTTATTATATAGAATATCATATGTTTGATGATCTTGATTTTGGTAATTACGAATTCTTTGCCTACTATGATATGTTAGGTACCATTCCGCAATCGATTTTTCAGGGGCAAGTGAGAGTTACTGGTGGAGGTAATGAAACTTATGATGAATACTATAATGCAATAACCAGCTTCTTTGATATCGATGCATTAGCACAGATTGAAAATTTTTATTACACATTGGGCGATACACTAACTGGGGAAGTTTCAATCGATAAAAAAGATGAACTTCCTATGACAAATCTTTATCTTAAATATGCACTTGTAGAACAAGAATCAAGGGTTCTGAACCATGTAAGTGAAAATTGCGAACAAGTAGTAATCGCAAAAGGCAAAAAATTTATCGGCGATGCAGACCTATCACAACCTGTTAACTTTAATCTTGAAATGCCAGATGAAATCCCAGATGATATTAAATTTTACATATGGTTGCAAACTCTTGATAATACCTATAATGCGAATACATGCAACATTTATAATGTTATCGAAGAAAATATAACGCAATAGAAAGGCTTCCAATGAAAAAAAGAATAATTCTTCTGAGTTGCTTTGTGTTACTCTTCATATCACCTGTTTTTGGTGCAGAGCAATTCCCGGAATTTACCCTTGAAGATATGCAAGGTGATCTAATAGATTCTGAAGACCTGACGGATAAAAAAGCAGTGCTCATTGATTTCTGGGCTTCTTGGTGTGGTCCATGCAAGAAAGCACTTCCTGTGCTTAGCGACCTCGCAGAAAAATATGAAGATGATATCTATGTTGTATGTATCTCCACGGATAAAGCACGTGATATCAACAAAGCCATATCTCTGGTCAAATCAAAACGCTATGATTTCATCACACTCTTTGATCCAAAGCGAGCTCTTCCCTCAATGTTGAACATTACTTCAATTCCCAGAACCTTTATACTGAATAATGATTTTCAGATCGTGTATGATCATACTGGTTATACGCAGGGTGATGAGCACGAACTCGAAACGGAACTCAGGAAAATAATTTATAAGGATATCTCTGCAGATGAAGCTGAAGTGTTGTTTCCTGAAGTCACCAGACCGGAACTGGTAAGTTATGTAGAACCACCCTATCCGGAAACTGATCTTGAGAATCAGATGGAAACTGAGATCGTACTTGATCTGGAAATATTTGAAGATGGAACAGTGGGGCAGGTGTGCTTCGTAACCGAATGCGCAGATACGACTTATGGGTTCGAACGATCGATCATTGAGGCTGTGCAGGAATGGAAATTCGCTCCGGTTAAAACAGATGATGAGACCGTCAAGGCACGGTTCCTCTATCCTATCAGATTTCAGCTTGAGACAGAATAGGAGGTATGTATGAAGAAAATATCACTTTTTGTCCTATGCATATTTTTTGCTGCAGCGCTATTTGCTCGTAGTGATTTCTATATTCGGGGCTTGAATGAAGCAACTTATGTGTATAAGAATGCAGAAGATTCTCTCAAGAATTATTTCTATGATGAATTTAGTTTTTGCGTGGTGTATAAAAATTTTACTTTCGGAATGAAGTTCATTGCTGAAATTCCACGCTATGACGATTATGCGCCTATTTATGATCTATCTGCAAAGGATATCTCCTACAGATGGGATGAACGATTCCTTGAGTATAAGGTTGACGATTTCTCGATCCGAGGTGGCAATTTTGAACAGGTGTTTGGTTCGGGAATAGCTTTTCGCAGTTATCGGGATCTTGATTTCAACATTGATACCCGTCTTACAGGACTTTCCACAGAGTTCTTTCCTGATATCTTTCAAATGAAAGCACTCTACGGCATGCTTCCTAATGAAGACAATGACGCAAATAATGATATCGTTGCCGGTATTGATGTACAAAAAAATATATTTGAACCATTTAAGATGGGAGTAAGTTTGGTAAGTGTTCGTGAATGGCAGGCGGGTGATAATTACCTCGAACGACATATTTTTGGCGTACGTTCAGACCTTTCTGCAGATTGGATTGATCTCGGGGCTGAGTATGCATATCTTGATCAATTCAATGGTATTGATAAGACTGGTCATGCACTCTATGCTCATGCAAGTACCTATTTTACGACAATCGCCTTTTCTGCTGCGTATAATAATTATTGGAATTTTAACTCTCGCTTGAACGATATGCCGTTGGTAAATCATAGTAATGAACCCCTGTATGATTCACCGTTGGGAAAGGACCAACAAGGTGCAATGGGGGAGATTCGTTTCATGCCAAATGATGAACTTGAATTCATTGCAAATTATGCTGAAGAATGGAATACTGATTGGACGATTAGACAAACCGATATCTGGCTGGAAGCGGTGAAATATTTTGATGATAGCAGTCTTAATGTCAGCTTTTCACATCTGGAACGCCTGGATGAAGATATAAAGCACTGGGAAAAAGAAATAACTCCCACTGTTATGTATGATTTCTTCCTTGGAGAAACACCGGTCTCCATAAAAACTGAATATCAGTATTTTGATAAACATTTCCAACAGAAAAAAACCCATCACTGGGAGCCACTTCTTCAGGTTGACGTTAGTATCTCGAATGTCGATCTTTCTGTGATTGCAGAATATTCTTATGCAAACATGAAAGAGATTGGCAAAAACCCACTCTGGCTTGGTGCAGAGATCAGCGCAGAGTTGTTTGAAGATTCGCTTATCAGACTTTTTATCGGCAAAGAGAAGGGCGGAAAGGTTTGCAGAAATGGTGTTTGTAAATATAGAAGCCAGTTCGATGGCTTTCGTTTAGAATTAATTACCTCATTCTGAGGAAAGGAGTATATACAATGAAAAAGTTAATAATTCTCTGTGTCGTTTCATGTTTTGCGGGATCACTCCTGCATGCTGATCTGACATCAAACATTCCCTTTGATCCTAATATTGTAGGTCCTGCCTATAATGATTCAACGTATACGTATTCATCAGAATATTTTGATATTATCAATAATGGTGATAGCGATAATTTCACCCTGACATTTAATTATGAGACAACCCCAGTACCACCTAATTGGCAACTGATGTGGTGCCACGAACTGCATGGCTCGGGAGGTTGTCATATGGTTCCTCCGGAAGGGTATCCCCCAATTCCATGGAATTTTACCTTCAACGCTGGTGATACTCTCAAGCTTGATTTTCAGGTAACTGTAGGGTCTAGTGGTTCTTTAGCATTCTCATATACCTTTGAGTCTGCAAGCCTTACAGAACCCTATGTATTGAATTTTTCATACTCGACTGCTGCATCGGTGGATGATCCGGGTTATTATGATATGATCCAGCATAATGCACCAAACCCATTTAGTCATGCGACAACCATAGCTTTTGATATAAAGCATGCAGCTTATTCAGACGCAGAATTGGCAATTTTTGATAGTAAAGGAAGAAAAGTAAGAAGGTATCAAATCAATCCTGGTTTGCCTTCTATCACATGGAATGGTCAGGATGCCAATGGTAATGAGATGCCAAGCGGAGTCTATTATTATAGCATTTTTCGAGATGACATCACATCCAAACCCAAAAAATTATTATTACTTAGATAAGGAGATTTCATGCAATTTAAACGTCTTATTATGATCTTAACGCTGTGTGTCTTTGCGGGATCTGCAGCTCTCATGGGAGATCAGGAAATACTTACCCCACAACTTCAAAAGAAATTATCAGAAACGAAAGTCAACGATCTGATTCCGATCATTATCATTATGAATGAGCAGTATGATGCGCAGAATTTACTTGATCAAAGTATGTATTTGCCACGATCGGAAAAACGAGTATTCGTGACTCAGGAACTTCAATCCTTTGCAGAATATCATCAGAAAGAGCTTCTCACTTCTCTGTACGATCTGGCATATAATGGTATTGTAACAGAAGTTCAACCTTTATGGATATCAAATGTTGTTGTGTGCAAGGCAACATCTGAAGTTATATATGACCTTGCAAAGAGAAAGGATATTGCTGCAATAGACTATGATGAGACTAGAAAGCTGATTCACTATGAAAGGACAAATAACGGCAATTCCAAAACTAAAGAGATAACCTGGAATGTTACCAAAGTGAATGCTGATGATGTATGGGCACTTGGTTATACTGGAGAAGGCGTCATTGTTGCGGTTATTGATACTGGTGTTAATTACAATCATGTGGATCTTGCAGATCATCTCTGGACAGATCCCGGGTATCCCTATCACGGATGGGATTTCAGAAATAATGATAACAACCCAATGGATGATCATGGGCATGGTACACACTGTGCAGGAACAGTTGCTGGTGACGGAACAGCTGGTTCTCAGACCGGAGTTGCTCCTGATGCACAGATCATGTGTCTTAAGGTAATGGACAGCGGAGGTAGTGGATCTGAATCTGGAGTATGGAATGCTATTCAGTTTGCGATTAATAATGGTGCTGATGTGATCAGTATGTCGCTGGGATGGCTGCATTCGTGGGGACCAAACCGTGTAACCTGGCGAAATACAATGATAAACGTTCTTTCTGCAGGATTGGTTGCTTCTGTAGCAGCTGGTAACGAGGGTAATCAGCAATATATCTATCCTATTCCAGATAATGTACGTACACCTGGTGACTGTCCTCCTCCCTGGCTTCATCCAGACCAAACACTCATTGGTGGAACTTCTGCAGTGATATGTATTGGTGCAACGAATTCAGGAGACGGTATCGCAAATTTTTCTGCAAGAGGTCCGGTAACATGGTCAAGTATTGCAGGATTTAATGATTATCCCTATAGTCCAGGAATTGGTCTTATCAGACCTGATATCGTAGCACCAGGCGTCAATATCAAATCCTTGGCTTACTATAGTAATTATGGATACGAAAGTGGTTGGGATGGGACATCTATGGCAACACCATGCGCAGCTGGCGTGATGGCTCTCATGCTTTCCAAAAATAATAACCTTACCCCAGAACAGATCAGTCAGATCATCGAAGATTCTGCTTATAAACTCACTACCTCAAAGAGCAATACTTATGGATCGGGTAGAGTAGATGCGCTTGAAGCTATTAATAATGTTCCCTTACCTAACCCAATATTGAACTTTTATCCAGACAGTCTTGATTTTGGGACTGTGTATGTCGGATTCGACTCAACCTTACAATTCCATATCGAGAATGTCGGCGGTGATACATTACGCGGTACAATCGTCACTCCCGATGGGTTCACTGTGGCAACATGTGGCACACGTGGGGGTGGCAAGAATTTGCTGAGTTACGAAGTTGCTTGCGGTGAGTGCCATACCTATGATTTGATCTTCAGTCCAACCTGCGTGCAATGCTATGATGGAAATGTCCGTATCAATGTCTATCCTTTCGCCTTTGAATACCTTCCTGTGATTGCTCAGGGTTGCACAAACGTTAGTAATGATCAAACCCCTGAACCCAATCTCACTTCAATAGAACATTTCCCAAATCCAGTTAATTCACAGCTTAAGATTTCCTATACTCTCCATCATTCACAAACGGAAATTCCAATCTCAATTTATAACATAAAAGGTGAGTATATCACAACGATATTTGGGAATAATGGCGATGCAACCTTGAATGTTCAATCTTTTAATGACGGTGTATATTTTTATAATATCAAGTATCAGAATGTTAACTATTCAAACAAATTCATTATTCTGAAATAATATCATGAAAATACTCAAATATAAAATTTTCTTAATTACATTTCTCATAGTTGTTTCTGCTGTCATTCTGTTAGTATCTGTGAATAAACCCCAGCAAAAGGGAAAGCCAGCAGACCGCTGGGTAGAACGACCTCATGGTGAAGCAGTTCTCAAAGAGCCAGATGTCCTACCTAATGAATGGATGGCGTACCAGAGAGTGTATCCACATGATAAGATCAAACTTGATCATTATTTGCAGAGCATGGATGAGGCACAGAAAATGCATGATGCTTCTGCAGGTTATCGTTATACATGGGAGCTTGTGGGTCCTACAAATATTGGTGGACGCATTACAGACCTTGCCGTGTGCCCTTCAGATCTTGATAAATTCTATGTTGCAGCCGCTTCTGGTGGAATTTTCAAAACCATTGATGGTGGCAACACCTGGGCGAATATCTTTACGAATGCACCCGTGATCTCGATCGGAGATATTGCACTTGACCAAAATGATGAGAACACACTCTATGTAGGAACAGGTGAAGCAAACGCCTCCAGCTACAGTTTTCTTGGTAATGGACTATATAAATCTACCAATGGAGGACTTTCCTGGGCTCATATAGGATTGGAAGAATCCGGATATATCGGCAGGATTCTTGTTGATTATAATAATTCACAGCGAGTGTTCGTCGCAGCATGCGGAAATCTCTTTTCTCCAAATCAGCAACGTGGTATATACCGTAGCGATAATGGAGGACTGACATGGGACAGAAAACTCTTTATTACCGACTCAACTGCTGCAGTGGATATTGTACAGCATCCCACTGATCCTAATATACTCTATGCGACAATGTGGGAACGCATGAGGGGACTTACCTATCGCCGTTCATTTGGTCCGAGTTCTGGAATTTGGAAAACTCAGGATGGCGGAGATACGTGGTTTGAATTAACAAATGGATTGCCAACTGGCAATGACGTTGGAAGAATCGGTATTGCAATAGCAAAGTCGAATCCAAACCGTCTATATGCTTTTTATGATAGAACCAATCAGGTGGATGTATTCAAAACAGATGACGGAGGTTCGACCTGGTTACCGACAAATGATGGTGCGCTGCAGGGTATCAACAGCACCTTTGGATGGTACTTTGGGCAGATACGTGTCGATCCCTCAAATCAGGATAGAGTGTACGTACTTGGTGTGGATCTATTCCGTAGCACAAATGGTGGAAGCAGCTGGAACGAAGTGGGTTATAACATCCATGTTGATCATCATGCCATGTATATCGACGAAACAACTGGGTTCATTATAGAAGGTAATGATGGAGGGCTTTACACAAGCGGTAACTATGGAAATTCATGGATAAAGATCAATAATCTTCCTATGACGCAGTTCTATGCGATCGAGATAGATCAGACAAATCCCTATAGAATTTATGGCGGTACGCAGGATAATAACACAATTCGTACAATGACCGGTACTCTCAATGACTGGGAAGCGATTCTCGGAGGAGATGGCTTTTATTGCCTTGTTGATTATTCAAATCCAAATATTATTTTTGCCGAATACCAATGGGGCAATCTGTATAAATCGACAAATGGAGGTTATGATTTCAGTTATATCGCCTATTCTATGAGTGGTGATAGAACCAATTGGTCCTCACCCTATGTAATGCATCCTACCGATCCAAATACTTTATATTTTGGAACCTATCGCATCTGGAAGACCACAAATGGTGGTTCAAGCTGGAATGCAGTAAGCGGTGATCTGACACAAGGTGATGACGGAAGTAGCTATCATACGATCTCTACTATCGCAATTTCTTCTTTGAACCCTAATAGAATTATCACAGGCAGTGATGACGGACGTGTGTATATTTCTCATAATGCTGGCTCTTCCTGGAATAATATCTCATGTGGATTACCTGATAGATGGGTTACTAGAGTTGCCTTTGATCCCCACAATGCTACTACTATCTATGCAACAGTTTCTGGATTCCGTTGGGACGAACAAACACCTCATGTGTTTAAGTCTACAAATCTCGGTATGGACTGGTTAGATATTAGTGGGAATCTTCCAGAAATGCCAGTTAATTGTATTGCGCTTGATCCCGATATTCCTGATAAGATTTTTGTAGGAACTGATTCAGGTGTGTTCTTCACCGAAAATGGAGGACAGCACTGGTATAGTCTCTCACAGGGATTACCAAATGTCCCTGTGTGCGATATGAAGATCTATAATCCTGAACGGTTCATGGTTATCGGCACCTATGGATGTTCGGCGTATAAGATCGATCTTGATGAAATCATAGTGAGTAATGATCCGCAAGAGCAAGAAGTTCTTTCTCATTTATATCAGAATTTTCCCAATCCCTTTATGATTTCCCTGCATGGCGAAACACAGATATCCTATACACTGGAAAAACCATCTCATATTGAAATTTCTGTATACAATATAAAAGGGCAACATGTAAAAACACTACTCGATGATAATATTTCCTCAGGAGATCATTATGTCAGATGGGATGGAAAAGATTCCCATGGAACTGAAGTTACTACTGGAACGTATCTCTATCAATTATCGATTAATGACCAAATTATACACGTTAACAAATGCATAATAATGAAATAACAAAGGAGTTCGCATGAAAAAACTTCTTATCACTCTTATAGTTCTCGGAATACTTCCCTCTTTACTGCTGTCAACACCAATGAAAGTAGTAGGAGAAGTATTTACGTCCACTGGTTGAGGATACTGCCCATCAGCCCGGGCCGGGTTGAGAGATTTAGCAGCTAATTTCAATAACTTTATTCCCCTGTTCTGGCAAAGTTCGGGTGGGTATGTTGGAATGCCCAGTCCTAATTATAGCGTCAGAGGAGGCATGTATGGCGTAAGTGGTATTCCTCATGCTCGATTTGGAGGATACATCTCTGAAGTTGGTGGAATTGCTGGAGGTAATATGTACAATTATTATCTTCCTCATTACAATACAATTAATGCCCTGGATAGCCCACTCAGCATAGATATCTCGATGGATCTCTCAACAAGATCTACTGTTGATATACAAGCTGATGTGGAGGTAACCAGTAATATCACCACAACAAACAATAAGATTATTCTTCTACTCACCTACAAATTTACCGATGATTATACCTGCGCTGTCGTTGCCTATCATGATGAAAATTTCAATCTTACGACAATCGGTCAGACTGGATCATATACACATTCCTTCACCTATGATCCCACCTGGGATTTGCCTGATCTCAAGGCAGTTGCGATCGTTCAAACGTTCTCAGGTAATCTCATGATCCATCAGGCAGCTACATGCGGTGTAGATGGATTATTTCCCTTGTTTAGCAGTAATGTACAATCAGGTCCACCAGAACTGGGAGTCCAATTTATTAATGAATCCTATCCAAGCAATGGTATCACATCGTTTGAATGGGATTTCGATAACGACGGTACATGGGACAGTACAGAAGAAAATCCCTACTACCTCTATGATACTCCTGGTACCTATGATGTTAGCCTAAGAATCTCAGATGGTATTGATCAGGCAACTACCACTGCAGAGGATTTCATTACAGTGACAAATACTTCAAATATTTCCGGGGAGCTTTCCGGAGTTTGGTCAGATAGCTATAGCCCTTATACCATCACTGGAAATGCTCATATTTCTCAGGATAATATACTGGAAATCGGTCCAAATGTTGAGATCCATGTCAATAATGGCAGCAAGATCACTGTGGAAGGATACCTTAATGCTCTTGGTTCAGATAGAGGAAATATTCTCATTACAACCGATGATACGTGGAAAGGTTTCTATTTCTTTAACTCTCCCTATGAAAATGTATTATCTTATGCTACTATTCGGGGTGCCACAGAATGTGCTATCGAGATCAATAATTCGAGATTAGTAGTCGGTCACAATAGCATATATGAGAATACTACGACGTTGCAAAAAGGTCCAGCAATTCATGTATATAATACCGATGATGTACTTATTGAATGGAATATTATATCTAATAATTCAAGCTCGAGTCTGTCTGGGGCAATAAGTCTGGAAGCTGCTTCTCCAGTAATTGTCTATAATATCATAGTAAACAATGAGGGATTTTTTGCAGGTGCATTTAGTATGAAAAATGCATCAAGTCCGGAGATGATGCACAATACCATTGCAAATAACCTCTCAAGTTATTCTGCTTTCTATCTATTCTCAGGTTCAAATCCCACGATCACCAATTCTATTTTATGGAATACAAACAGTGTGTTCATGAGCTTCTCCAGTAATCCTCTGGTTACATATACTGATGTTTCAGGAGGATATAATGGGACAGGCAATATCAGTGATGATCCTCTGTTTGTCAATCCCACTGCAGGTGACGGTCCCAATTATAATGGATTGATAGCAGATTGGGGTCTGCAAGAAAACTCACCTTGTATCGATACAGGAGATCCTGCTTCACCTCCAGATCCTGATGGAACAATCACAGATATGGGTGCATTGTATTATCATCAAGTCGTTTCTGTGGATGAACCTAATGTGCATGATATAATGGTCCAGAACTTCCCCAATCCATTTATGCATGAAACCACAATATCATATTCTATTCCAACCAGCTTTCATAAAGGGTCGATCATGATCTATAACATCAAGGGTGAACTGATTAAGCAGTTTGAATTAAATGATAATCTTGCGGAACAAACTGTGATATGGAACGGACAGGATGAAGCAGGCAATACTGTTGCAAATGGAGTATATTTCTGCAAACTTGAATCAGAGAATAGTGAAAAAACACAAAAGATGATACTTATGAGATAGACCTCATTCAAACGATACTATCGAGAGCAGGATATAAAAGTCCTGCTCTTTTTATTCAAACTTCTGATTGTTCGAGTTTACGAGGACATCCGAATGTTTGCAGGAAAAACCTCTCATTATCTGAATCTGTTAGGACATCCGATTTTTTGATGGAATTCATAATACTCACCACTCCGACGATCCAGACTTGTCGGAGACATTCAGAGGTTGAGAAGAACAATAGTATTATCAATGATTTTTAAAGTTTGTTGATTCTAAAACTACTTTTAGTTAAATCATTCCATTTTGATTATTATCCAGCATGATCAATCAATAGATTTAACTTGACGCAAAAGGTTAAAGTTATATCAAAATAAATTAACCGTGACAGATCAGATGATTTTCTTCATGTTGTTTAAGATGATTAAAAAGTTTTTTATGTAGCATAGAATATCAAATTATTGTACGGAGATAACATGAATTTTTCAATACAGTATCTTTCCATCGAATTTGAGAATCCCTTTGTCCTTGCCTCAGGACCACCCACCGCAACTTATGACATGATAGCGAGAGCATTTGAAGCAGGTTGGGCTGGAGCAGTTATCAAAACCTTGATAAAAGAACCAGTCAAAAATGTGCAGAACCGATTTGCATCCAATAAGTTTGGATCGTATATCCTATCATTCGAAAATATCGAGCTGCTGAGTGAAAGAAGACCTGAGGAGTGGTTCAAGGACATTATGCGCCTTAAGAAACAATTCCCACACAAGATCATTATCGGCAGCATTATGGGTGATGCAAAAGATGATTCCCATTGGAAAGAACTGGCTATCGGTTGTGAGCAAGCAGGAGCGGATATGATCGAACTGAACTTCTCCTGTCCCCATGGATATCCAGAAAAAGGCAAAGGTTCTGCCATTGGTCAGAATGCTGAGTATTCTCGGCAGATAGTAGAATGGCTCAAGAGATGCACTTTAGTCAGAATTCCCATCATACCCAAACTTACCGCAGCGGTCTCGGATATATCTCACATCGGTGAAGCAGTAGCAGAAGCCGGAGCAGATGGGATTTGTGCCATCAATACCTATCCATCCTTAATGGGTTTTGATCTAAAAACCCTTATGCCAAAAGCAAGTGTGAATGGCTATACAACTGCTGGAGGGTATTCCGGAGCTGGATTAAAGCCAATTGCTTTACGATGCATGAAAGATCTCATCACAAGACCAGGTATTCCTGTAATGGCTGGTGGCGGTATCTCTAATGGTTTTGATGCTGCTGAATTTATGCTCCTTGGTGCGCCAATTGTACAGATATGCACAGCAGTTATGTTACAAGGGTATGATCATATTAAAACAATGCTGAAGGAGATGCAGGAATTTATGAGCTGGCACGATTTAAACTCCATTGATGATTTTCTAGGACTTGGTATTTCCAGAATTCGAACCTACGGTGAACTTGATCTAAGCTATTCTGTTGTACCGACTATCAATAGAGATAGTTGTACTGGATGTGGAAGATGCTTTCTCTCATGCAGGGATGGTGGATATCAAGCGATACGTATGAAAGAGGGGTTTCCAGTGGTGAACGATAAGAAGTGCAGCGGTTGCTCCTTATGTTTTCAGGTTTGCCCCTGTGGTGCGATAGTAATGCAGGAGAGAACTATATATGATCGGTGAGAATTAATATGATACTACAACAAGATTATTCGGAAAAAATTGGATCTATTATAGAAGTAACATTGACAAAATCATTTCATAATAGTAAATTTTATTAAAACAAGATAAGAGATCATTATGAAAGAAAAGAGCAAAGAAGAACTGGCAAAAGAGATAACAACTCTCAAAAAGAAACTACGCAACCTTGAAGAAGAGAACAAAAAATTACATTTTTCTGATGACCTTTTCAATATCACCGGACAAATATCACGGGTTGGAGGTTGGGAGTTGAATGTAGAAAAGCAGAAGGTCTATTGGACGAAAACAACCAGAATGATCCATGAAGCTCCAGATGATTTTGAGCCAACTCTTGAGCAAGCCATAAGTTTTTTCCCGGGCGCATCTGGTAAGATCATCTCAAATGTTGTCCAGGAAGCGATAAATGAAGGAAAAAATTTTGATGTGAGAACTGAATTCGAGACTGCAAAGGGAAATCGTTTATGGGTTCGAAGCATAGGAAGATCCGTGTTTGAGGATGGAAAGTGTAGGCGTCTGTATGGTACCTTTCAGGATGTTTCGGACATAAAAAAGACCGAAGATAAATTGAGAGACACTCTTGCACAATCAAAACAAACTGAAATGGAGATTTCTGAGCTTCTGACTGCGACGAATGCTGTTCTTGAGAAGAATGATTTTGAAGTGGTTGCAAGAAAGATTTTTGATGCATGTTCACGTGTCATTGGGGCAAGAGCAGGTTATGTGGCACTTCTCTCTGAGGATGGCCAAGAAAATGAACTGCTCTTTCTCGAGGATGGGGGAATGCCCTGTGATGTCAATCCTGAGCTACCAATGCCCATTCGAGGTCTGAGGGCAGAAGCATATCATACAGGAAAGGCGGTGTATGATAATGATTTTATGAATAGCAAATGGGTCAACTACATGCCCAAGGGACATATGGATCTTGCAAATGTCCTATTTGCACCACTCAATATAAAAGGGGAAACTGTGGGAATAATGGGTCTTGCTATCAAAAAGGGTGGCTTTACGGATCATGATGCAAAACTGGCTAAAGCTTTTGGAGAGTACGCAGCAATTGCATTAGAAAATAGTAGAGCTTATGATGCATTGGAGAAAAATATTAAAGAAAAAGAAATTCTGATCCGCGAGATTCATCACAGGGTAAAAAATAATATGCAGGTTATCTCTGCAATGCTTCAGTTACAGGCCTCAGAAATCGGTGATGAACGGATTACTGCAATTATGGAAGAAGCTCAGTCCCGTGTTAACTCCATGTCCAAGGTGCATGAAATGATGTATCGAACCAAGGATCTTCAACACATAGATATCAGTATGTATATTGATGAGATGATCGGTTCCCTAACCTCTCTCTATCCTGTTGCAGAACGGGGGATCACGATCTCCTCACAGTGCAAGGAAGTATATCTCAATCTGAACCAGGCAATTCCTACAGGACTTATCGTGAACGAACTTGTCTCAAATGCAATGAAGCATGCCTTTCCTGATGATAAAGGTGGTACAATAACAGTTACTGTTGAACAAAAGAAAGATGATGTTATTATAAAAGTATGTGATGATGGGGTGGGAGTTCCCGAGGAATTTGATATCAAAAAAGTAGAATCAATGGGGCTGGAAATCGTGAATTTACTTACAGAGCAGCTGAAAGGTTCTATCAAAGTCAAAGGAGATTATCAAGGATCTATATTTGAAATAACCTTTCCAATTGCATAATAGTTACAGATGAGTAAAAACTCCACACCAGAATGAATAAGTTCAACCATTGGAGTGCCAAATTCACCCGATACGGTCATTCTTCAGTACGTGGTATAAAACAACATATTAATATAGTAGAGATAGATTCTATAAAAAAGGTGATTGTGTTACTTGATATTTAATAATGTTGTGGGTATCCCAATAATAGTGATTAGAAAAAATTGACATGAACAAATCAGATTATACTAACCAAACATGAAAAAATCAAAATTATGGAGGTTTCTTATGAGAAAAGAATGTTCGCTGATACTTCTTATGACGATCATTGTCGTTCTTAGCTTTTGTGCAAAAAAAACAACAGGACCTGCCTATGAGCTAACCTCTCCAGGTAATGTTATCATCAACCTTATTGAAGATAATACGATACAGATAGAATGGGATTATAGCTCGAACGACGGAATAACTTTTCTTATCGATAGAAAAAAGGGAGTGTTTAATTGGTTAGAAAATTATGGTGAAGTACCAGAAAATCTGACAATATTCAATGATAGTATCTTCACAAACTCAGATACAGTTTATTCCTATAGAATTCGTGCATTTGATGGAGAAGTTTTTTCATCATACTCTGATACGATAGCCTGGATCTCTGATAATGCTGCTCCCACAAACCTTGAAGTTGAACAAATAGTACAAGACACCCTGAAACTCACATGGCAAGACAACAGTATCGGAGAACAGTATTTTCGTATAGATAGAAAGATAGACGAAAAGGGATGGCAGATTGATTATGCTCATGTACCTTCAGATACTACTCATTTCCTCGATTATACTACTGCACTGTACGATACGTGTCATTATAGAATTTTTGCGGTAAGTGGCATAAGCCAATCTCATTCAACAGAAAATGTTTTTATTCCCTTTCTTCCTACTCCTTCAAACTTACAATTAGAAGTCCTGAATGCCACAGAAGTAAAACTTACATGGCAGGATAACTGTCATAACGAAGAGGGGTATAGATTCTTTTTTAAACGAGGTGAGGTTGCAGTATGGGACTCATTGGATATAAATGCTAGTACTGAAATGTTTATTGATGAAAATGTGATTCCAGGAATTACGCAGTACTATAAAATCTGTGCGTATTATGAAGAAGATACTTCAGAATTTGTTGAGGACAATATTAATACACTTTCAGCACCCTCTAATCTTGTATATCAAAAAATGAATTTACAGACTATCAAACTAGTCTGGAAAGATAATTCGGATGGTGAGGAAGGTTTCAAGATTGATAAAAAAGTTGGTAATCAAGACTGGCAAGAATGTGGAGAAGTACCAGCGAATACCGAACAGTGGACAGATGTAAACGCAGATATCAATGAAGTACTTACATATCGGGTGTATGCGTATTATGGAAGTTTTTTTTCAGATTATGTTGAAACCAATCAAATCAATAATTTTTTGGCAGCACCGTCAAATTTCCAATTTGAAATTATCTCACAAGATACAGTCAAACTTACTTGGAATGACAACAGTAATGAAGAGCAAGGTTTCAAGATCGATAGAAAAATTGAAAACGGTTCATGGGAAATTGAGTATGTCACCTTAGGTGAAAACACCACTGAATGGTTAGATGATAATGTTGAACTGAATAATTATTATTATTCTTATAGAGTTTATGCATATTATGATACAAGTATTTCTGAAAAAATTAGTTTGGTCGCGATGTTTGCCCCTTCCAATCTTACTTATCAGCTCCTAAACATACATACTATTAAACTTATGTGGAATGATAATTCCAATGGCGAGAATGGTTTCAAGATTGATAAAAAAATTAGTACCCAGGAATGGCAGGAAGGATATGCTTCTGTGTCTGAAAATACTATAGAATGGACAGACGTGAATACAGAAGTGAACGAGTTAATTATGTATAGAGTATATGCATATTGTGGAAGCAGCATATCCCATTATGATTCAACCGAATATATTGATACAATATTACCTGCTCCTTCGAACTTTGTATCTATGAAAATAGATATAAAATCGATAAAATTGATTTGGTCAGATAATTCAATTGGAGAACATGGTTTTAAAATTGATAAAAAAGTAAATAGTGGAGCATGGCAAGTGGAAGTTGGAATAACAAACCAAAATAGTGAACAATGGTTTGATTGGGATGCTGAGGTTAACGATACGCTTCAATATAGGATTTATGCATATTATGGAAGTGCCACATCAGATTACCTAATGTCCAATTCAATTTATAATATCCTTCCAGCGCCTACAAATGTAGCATATGAAATTGTCTCACAAGATACTGTGAAACTTACCTGGAATGATAATTCTATAGGTGAGCAAGGTTTCAAGATTGATAAAAAGGTTGGAGACGAAGCGTGGCAAAATGAATACAAGATCCTGAATGGTAATACAACCGAGTGGATCGATGGTGATGTTGATCTCACAAATACAGTTTATTCATATAGAATTTATACATACTTTCATGCCCATATTTCAAGCAAGGTAGAAATAACGGTTCAAAAAAAATTGACAAGGTTTTAGGGGAATTTAATTAGAATTCCAAATAACACAGGAGGAGCAGATGAAAAAAATAGGTATTTTTGTGTTCTTGCTTTTGCTAACTTCTTCAGCTTTTGCAGTCTATCAGGTCGGTGATGTAGTCGATAATTTTAGCTGGACAGACAGTAATAGTGAGACCCATTCAATTTATGATTTGATAGATGCCGAGAAGGCAGTAGTGTTTTTCTGGGGAGGTACTGGTTGAGGTGGCTGTGTTACGGCGGCGCCGCAATTAGAAACTATCTGGCAGAATTATCAACCGACTGGTCATGTGTATATTGTATCAGAGACAAACTGGTCAAGCTATGGAGCGACATACCCATATTCAGCACAGATCGATCCATTGTACTGGGACTATGGTAATGGATATATACCCTATTTTGCAGTTATCGGTGGTCAATACGTTCTATATTATTCTAGTACTTCAGTGAGTGGTGTGTCAGCAGCACTTGATGATGCGATTGCTTCATTAGGATTATATGCAAACTTTGAAGCGACTATTACACAAGGACCACCTGAACTTGGTGTTCAATTCACAAGCACATCGTCAGGCAATCCAGATACCTGGGAATGGGATCTCGATGGTGATGGTTCTATTGATAGCTATGAAGAAAATCCATTCTGGTTTTATGATGCAATCGGTACATATGATGTATCTTTGACTGTGTACGAGGGAGCAGAGAGTAACACCCTTGTACAAGAAGATTTTATCACAGTGATTGACCCCTCTAATATTTCTGGTAATGTCGCAGGTAATTGGACCGCAGTTAATAGCCCCTATATCATTAACGGAAACACGGCTGTACAACCCGGATGTATCCTCTCTATCGAACCTGATGTACAGGTTACAGTTAACAATAACAGCAGCTTAGAAGTAAAAGGACAGATACTTGCACAAGGTTCAGCGCGTGGATCTATTGAATTCTCAACCAATGATCAATGGAAAGGTATTAAAGTCGATAATACTATTGAAGATAATATAATAGAGCATTGTTACTTTACTGGAGCTCTCGAAAGTGCAGTGGAAGTGATAAATTCCTCAGTAGAAATAATAAATAATGTGTTCTATGAAAACACAAATACTTCTCAAAAGGGACCAGCAATAAATGTTGTAAATTCTGATGATGTTTTTATTTATGGTAATACTATAACAAATAATGTCAGCTCTGTTCTCACTGGAGGTATTGCTCTTGATAATTCATCGTGTTTGATCTCCCATAATATTATTGTGAATAATGAAGCTATGTTTGCAGGTTCGATCGCAATGAAGAATGGTTCCAATGCGACACTTCTGAATAATACAATTGCAAATAATATTGGTGGCTATGCAGGTGTGTATCTCCTGTCATCGAATCCTACTGTGAATAATTGTATCATAAGGCATGATGGTCTTATATTTACGACGTTTAGCAGTGTACCAATTGTCTCTTATTCATGCATTACTGGTGGATATAGTGGTACAGGAAATATAGGGGATGATCCTCAATTTGTTAATCCTACTGCTGGAGATGGTCCTGCCTATAACGGTCTTACAGCTGATTGGAGTCTTCAGGAAACATCACCGTGTATTGATACTGGAGATCCAGGTTCACCGCTTGATCCTGATGGTACTCGCGCAGATATGGGCGCGCTGTATTATCATCAACAATTCTCAATTGATAATTTAGAGAATGTTATGATCTACGTGTCACAAAATTCACCAAACCCCTTTACAGGTTCGACAAGTATTTCCTATTCACTTCCTAAGTATTGTACACATGCAACGATAACTATCTACAACCTCCTTGGTGATAAAGTTAATGAATTTTCTCTCGAGGACAAACAAGGTACAGTTGTCTGGAACGGTTTTGATCATTATGATAAACCTGTTGCAAGTGGTATTTATTTCTATACATTGCAAGGAGATAATATTTCAAAGACCAGAAAAATGGTCTATATGAAATAATCGATTTCTTTTAAAGAACTTATCGGTTGAGAGGAAGGAACTGGTGTTCCAGCTGGTCTTCAAAACCAGTAGTGAGCGGATAACACCGTCCATGGCAGGTTCGATTCCTGCCCTCTCGGCCATTTTTTTTATTAATGAACAGGAAGATGATGAACAAAAAAGATCTCAGAAATATTCCAGGGATTGACATTTTATTTCAAAAAGAAGCTTTGCAATCAATAAAACAGGAATTCGGAGAGGAGCTTGTAAAACAAGCGATACGAGAGACAATCAAGGAAATGCGCAACAATATATTAGAAGGGAAGAAATTTTCTGATGAGGAAGTTATCATTGATAAAATAATATCCAGAATTCATGCGATAGGAAAGCAGTCATTGAAACAGGTCGTGAATGCCACAGGCATTGTTTTGCATACAAATCTGGGCAGAGCGCCTCTGGGTAAGAAAATTTCACAGGATGTCGCTTCTGTCATCGAAGGGTATTGTAATTTAGAATTTGATCTCAAAACCGGCAAACGAGGTCATAGAGAGGATCATATTACAGACTTGATAACATACACAACTGGAGCAGAAGATGCGATCGTAGTTAATAATAATGCTGCTGGTGTGTATCTGACATTACATACTTTTTCTCAAGGAAAAGAAGCACTCATTTCGCGGGGAGAATTGATCGAGATTGGCGGATCGTTCCGTATTCCGGACATTATGGAGCAAAGCGATGCGATCATGGTGGAAGTAGGAACCACTAACCGCACACGATTGGCAGATTATAAAGACGCAGTAACAAAAAATACTGAAGTAGTGTTCAAGGCTCATAAGTCGAATTATGCGATCAAAGGTTTTTCAGAAGAAGTTAAAATTAGAGATCTATCCCAATTTGCACACAAGAAAGAACTGCTTTGTATTTTTGATATGGGATCTGGATTACTCAGGAAACCTAAAGGACTCCCTCTAGAACATGAGACTGATGTACGGAGTGCCTTGCATTCTGGCGCAGATCTTGTGATGTTCAGTTGTGATAAACTGCTTGGAGGTCCTCAAGCTGGAATCGTGGCTGGAAAGAAGGAGTTGATTCAGAAGTTACGCAAGTCACCTTTAATGAGAGTGTTACGGGTAGGCAAGATGACACTGGCCACTCTTTCTTTAGCCCTCAGAAGCTATCTGAAAGATGAAACCCTTTTTAGAAATGTGCCTGTTTTCAGAATGCTTCATCAGAGTGATAGAGTAGTAAAAAATCGTGCAGAAAAATTATCAAATCTGTTGAAGAAGTCAGGCATAAAAAACACGGTACTTAGTAGTTCTGCACATACAGGTGGAGGTTCTCTTCCAGAGCTTGCTATTCCGAGTTACGCTGTGCGAATTGATTTGGATAAAAAGGTACTGAGTCCTGAGACACTTTTTCATTCTCTTCTTTCAGTAGACAAACCTGTATTAGGAATTATAAAGCAAGGAGAGATAATTCTTGATGTGTTTACACTTACTGCACAGGATATAAGGTACTGCGCAGAAAGCATCCTCAGTATCATGCAAAAGAGATAGCACAATGAAACATCTCATAATGGGAACTGCAGGTCATGTAGACCATGGTAAAACAACCCTTATTAAAGCACTTACGCAATTTGACTGCGATACCCACAAAGAGGAAAGAGATCGGGGTATCACCATTCATCTTGGCTTTACGCACCTCGATCTGCTGAATGGAAATAGCATTGGCATCATCGATGTTCCCGGTCATAAGGATTTTATTACTACGATGATATCGGGAGCCAGTACAATTGATTTCGTGGTACTTACCATTGCCGCAGACTCCAGCATTATGCCCCAGACAAGAGAACATGTGCAGATCATGGACATGCTTGGTATCAAAAAAGGAATCATTGCGTTGACCAAAGCTGATCTGGTTGATAATGAGATGTTGGAACTAGTTGAGTTGGAAATACAGGATTTCGTACAGGATACATTCCTCGAGGATGCTCCTATAATTAAAACATCTGTAAAAGATAAAACAGGGGTCAAAGAGCTTGTAAAAGCTATCGAAAATATTACAGATCAAACAGAAGAGCGTTCTGAAGGGGAATTTTTCCGAATGTATATTGACCGTATTTTCACGGTAAAAGGTTTTGGAACAGTGGTAAATGGTTCGGTACTTAAGGGAAAAGTAACGAATTCGATGAACATCTATTTATTGCCAGGTGAAAAAACTCTACGTATTCGCGGTCTTGAACATCACAGAGAAAAAGTTAATATGGTTCGTTCTGGCGTCCGGGCATCGCTTAATGTAATTGGGCTGGATATCGATGAATTTGAGCGAGGTATGTTACTTTCAGAAAGATTGATAAAACCGACAAAGATGATCGACGCTAAAATCCGTTTATTTGAACATGAGAGAACATTCTCCGTCTGGAACCATGCCCTCTTTTTGATGGATACGTTTGAGGATCAGGTCAGAATCCATCTTCTTGATAAAGATGAGTTAGTTGGAGGGCAACAAGGACTCGTGCAGATACATTTGGAGAAGACTTGTTATCCCTTATATGGTGACTCATTTATTTTAAGAAACACATCGAATGATATTACGCTCGGTGGAGGGAGGGTACTTGATCCTTATCCACTCCATCATAAAAGAAGAACGGAGAAAGTACTCAGAGAACTCCGTGAAATATCTGATCGAGGTCTTGCGGGTTTTATTTCGGCTGAAGTGAAAAAAAGACAGGAATCAGTAACACTCACAGAACTTTCAATTATGACAAACACCAAGAAAAATGTTCTCTCCAAACTCATTTCATCAGAAAAGCCAGATTCTATAGATTTTTATCAAATGGACAGTGAGTTGTTACTCTATTCAAAAGATAGATACGAGACTATCTTGAAACAAATATTATTGATACTAAAGGAGCATCATCAATCTCGTCCACTTACTCGAAAGGGTAAGACCTTTGAAGAGCTGGCAGGCCGGTTGGATCTTACTGGGGAAAATCAACAGAAATTCCTTACAATATTATTACAAGAAATGGTTGATAAATTGATTTGTGAACAGATAGATAACACGTATGCATTAAACGGCCAGCAAAATAATATAACTTCTGATCAGCAAAAGAAAATTGATCTGATAAACTCAAAATTTATTGAACATGGATTGAATATCCCGGCAAGAAATGATCTGATTATGCTTGCAAAGAAAAAGGGTATATCTGAGAAAGAACTCGAGCAGATAATAGAGTATCTTATTGAGAAAAAGCTAATAGTACCGATTGAAAGTAATTTTGTTCACATCTCAATTATTGAAAATGCTAAAACAAGATTACTTGAGTATTTTCACTCTAATGATACAATTACTGTTGCACAATTCCGAGATATGCTTGGAGGGAACAGGAAAATCGGTTTGTTACTTCTTAATTATTTTGATGACATGGGTTTGACGGTAAGAAAAGGTGATTATAGAATTTTATCACAGAAGTGGCGTAAAACTATTCATATCCCTTGAACTTATACACTTAAGAACGATTACAAATATACTGTCCACTAAAATCTCAACTAAAAAAGTTGACGTAGTAATGAATTTTAACATTGAAAATTTATGAAAAGTAGAAAAAATAATTTCCAGGTTCAAAAGGCAACAATCGAAGATATCGATGGCATTTATGCCCTTCTTTTACAGCTCATTGATAGTATTGATAATACCGAAGGATTGAATGAACATGTTGTCAGAAAAAATATACTACATACATTTGATAACGAAACTGAGAAAATATTCATTGCAGTTTATAAAGAGTGCGTTATTGGATGTATATATCTTTCTCAACACCAGTCCTTATTACACGATGCCCCTTCAATAATCATCGATGAGTTAATTGTTGATGAACATTATCGAGGTATGGGAGTTGGTGACATGCTTTTTGAAAGAGCAGTTGCCTATGCGAGGGAGAATAATTTTGCAGAACTTGAAGTAAGTACGGAGTTTTCGAACAAGAAGGCAGCGGATTTCTATAGATTATTGGGTTTCAAAGAGCGGGGAATACTATTCGAGCAGGATCTGGATTGATATGGACACAGCAGAGTTATTGAATACACTTTCGGATATCATTTTCAGATACGATTCTGAGAAGTCCGTAAAAGTGGGCATCGACGGTATTGATGCTTCAGGTAAAACCCACATTGCTGATCTGCTCGCAAGTTATATGAAAAAGATCACATCCAGGAATGTACTACGTGCATCGATTGACGGATTTCATAATCCAAGACATATAAGAATTCAGAAGGGTGAAGATTCACCTGTTGGATATTTTGAGGACTCATTTAATTATCCCAGATTACAAAAGGAGCTCCTTGAACCATTAACATACAGTGATGATCCTACATGTAGAACTCGAATCTTTGATTATAACAAGGACATTCCTGTAAACGAGAAGCCAAAAAGAATATCCACAGATACGATCCTTATCTTTGATGGGATATTTCTTATGCGAAACGAAATAGCTGATTACTGGGATATTACAATTTTCGTAAAGGTAAATTTCCCTGAAGCTTTGAGACGTGCAATTAAGCGTGATGGAAAAAATGTTGATAAAAAAGAGATACTCGCCAGGAAATATAAACAACGGTATTTTCCTGCTCAGAAATTTTATTTACACACGTATAACCCAGAAGAAAAAGCAAGTATTGTTGTCGATAATAACGACTTTAATAATCCCGAAATATTAGTCATGAGAATCTCTGAGAAGAGGGAATCGTAGAATGAATCAAAATATGAAAAGGAAGGAAGCTGCAAAACCTGTACGGAAGATCATACATATAGACATGGATGCCTTCTTTGCAGCAGTGGAAGTGTGTGATCATCCGGAGTATAAAGGTAAACCCCTTATCGTTGGTGGTGATCCGGGTAGCCGGGGAGTTGTCGCCACGTGCTCATACGAAGCCAGAAAATATGGAATTCATTCTGCTATGGCGAGCGCAATTGCGTATAAACTATGTCCTCAAGCGATCTTCGTACATGGGCGTTATGACGTGTACAGCAATATTTCAAACCAGATCAGAGAGATCTTTGATGAATATTCCAATCTTGTCGAACCTGTCTCCATCGACGAAGCTTACCTGGATGTCACATATAATAAAAAGGGTATAAAATCTGCAACACTGATTGCCCAGGAAATTAAAAAAAGGATATTTAAAGAAACCAGACTCACTGCTTCTGCTGGAGTGTCATATAATAAATTTCTAGCAAAAGTTGCTTCTGATATGGATAAACCTGATGGACTGGTGGTTATTCCACCCAAGAAAGCGAGAGAAGTACTTGAAACGCTCCCTATTGGTAAGTTTCATGGTATTGGAAAAGTTACAGAAAAGAAGATGAAAAATCTTGGAATCCATTGTGGCAAAGACCTTAAAGCACAATCATTAGAAGAACTCGTTCGCCATTTTGGTAAAACAGGGAAATACTATTACTATGTTGTTCGTGGGATTGATAAACGGGAAGTAACTCCAGCGAGAGAAAGAAAATCTATAGGGAATGAAAATACCTTTGCAGTTGATCTTGATGATCTCGAGGTCATGAAAGAATATCTCTTGAAGTGTTCAGAGAAGATTGAGGAGCGTATGAAAAAACATGATGCGATCGGGAGAACTATTACTCTTAAGATTAAATATCCAGATTTCTATCAGGCGACAAGAAGTCGAACGATTAATAAACCAACAAATGATAAAAACATTATTTATGGGACGGTAACAGAATTGCTTGAAGAGACACTCGTAAAACAATGCAGTGTGAGACTCCTTGGAATTAGTGTCTCAAACCTAAGAAAGGACGAAGTCAACCTTCCTCAACAATTGACTCTTAGATTCTAAAAGATAAGCCTTCCACAAATGCAGAAGGCTGTTGTATCAAACTTACAAATTTACTTAATCATGATGTTCATGCTCGAGTTCTGCAAGAGAACCTTCTGTAAAGAGATAATCTTTCAACTCATGGTCGAATGCGGGATCTTGTCTGCGGATCCATTCCAGAAGCATTGCTGCATGTTCTTTCTCTTCATCGCGGTTGTGTGCAAGAATTGATGTTAATTCTTCATCCTCACATGCATCAACACGCTGATTATACCAGTCGATTGCTTCCAATTCCTCTATCAGAGAGTTCAAAGCACGTGTCATGTTCAGTGTCTCTTGTTTTAGTTCTTTACGATTTTCGTGAATACTTCCAGCCATGTTTACCTCCAATTTTTCATTTTAATAAACAATATAGTTCAGATTGAGATCAATGCAAAGAATAAATTTCCAGGTTCACTTATCAGTACTTCTTATGATGGTCAAATGTGCTTGACATAATTTTATATCAAAAAAAAATGTAAATAATATATCCTTGAAAGGAATCACGATGTCCGATAAAAATGTTTCAACACTACACCTGCCGGCAAGTTTAACATATCTTCCTGCCACTCAGGCGTTTATCGAGGAACTCGCGCGGCTTGTTGGATTTTCAATCCGTGATATTACCTTCTTTAATGTAGCTGTTGAAGAAGCGATAACGAACGTGGTAAAACATGCATTTTTACCCGCGCAAGAGGAGTATTTTGATATAATATGCGATATTAGTTCAATAGAATTTAGAGTTACAGTGAGAGATAAAGGAATTCCTTTCGATCCGAATCGTGTTAAAGACTTCTCGGTCCATCAATCCCTCGAAGGAATAGAACAACGGGGGCTTGGTTTCAAGTTGATGAAAGGAAGCGTGGATAAAATATCATTTCATAATCTCGGATATGGGGGAAAAGAAGTTCAGCTTATAAAATTTGTCGATCAAAAACATATTGATGAGTATTTCAAAGAAGCACAGATTGAAGCGTATGAAGAACCAAAATATATCGATAAAAAAGAACGAATAAAGATACCATATACCCCTAGGCTCTTACAACCTGAACAAGCTATTGAAATATCACAATGTGCGTATAAGACTTACGGTTACACATATTTTATGGAGAATATTTATTACCCAGAACGTCTGATAGAAATGAACAAAACCGGTGAACTTATCTGTTCTGTTGCAGTCACAGATGAAACCAATGAAGTGATGGCTCATGCTGCTCTAGAGTTTTTAGGGAAAAGATGCAAGATTCCCGAACTTGGAATGGCATTTACAAAGCCACAATACCGCGGACAGGGCTGTATGACCAGATTGAATGACTTTCTTGATGATCTTGCAGAAAAAAGAGGAATAAAGGGCATTATAGCAGATGCGGTCACTACTCATCCATTCTCTCAAAAAGCATTACTGAAAAGTGGGTATAAAGCATCAGGTATTAGGATAGCTATGGATCCGCCAAAAACATTTAAGGGTATGAAAGATCAAGGCACCCAACGTGAGTCTATGATCGTTTTATATAAAAAGCTGGCTGATCAGAATGTTGAGATTTATGCTCCTGTACATCATAAGGGTATTATTGAAAGGATTTATCAAAATATTGGCTTGAATGCAACAATCCACCCTCCTGGAAATCTTGAAGATAACACAGATATAATAGTGCAATCTGACATTGAAGTGAATATTATGCAATCTTTAGGTTGGGCGAGTCTTTATGTTAACGCCCTTGGAAAATATTTTGAGGAAGAGATCACGCATAGAGTACGTGAACTATGCCAAAAAAAAATAGAACTGATAGAGCTGCAACTTGATATGTGTGATAAGAATGTACTTAGGTGTGTCCCTCAGCTAGAAATGATGGGATTCTTTTTTGCAGGTGTTCTTCCTGATGATGATAAACAGTATCTTGTACTGCAATATCTCAACAATATTCCTATTGATTATGATACTATTGTGTGTGCCTCTGAGTTTACCGAGGAGTTGAAAGCATATGTAAGGCAGTGTGATCCCAATCAAAAGTAAGTTGTTACGAAATAAAGATACATTAAAGCTATGTAGGAATGTATTTTCATATTCAACGTGAGTTCTTTAGAAAGAAACAAGAACTAGAGTCCTTGATAAGAGTATATCCTATAGAAGTCATTTTCTGGAGGTTCAATGGAACAAAAAAATAAGGCAACCTTACATGTGCCTGCCGACCTGGCGTATCTTGCTGCAATACAAGCATTTATAAATAAGCTTGCACAGCTTGCCAGGTTTTCTCAAAAGGACATAACTCTCTTTAGCGTGGCAGTTGAAGAAGCAATCACAAATGTTGTTAAACATGCATTCCTGCCAGAGCAAAAAGAGCATTTTGATGTGACATGTGAGTTAACACCCGTGGAATTCAAGGTGATTATTCGGGATAAAGGGCTTCCCTTTGATCCCGATCGAATAAAGGACTTTTCTGCTGAGAAATCTCTTGATGGTGATGAGCAGGTTGGGCTAGGTTTCAGGTTGATGAAAGGAAGTGTTGATACTCTTTCCTTCCATAATCTGGGCTTTGGAGGTAAAGAAGTACAGCTTGTAAAATTTATTGATCAAAAGCATATTGATGAATATCTTAAAGCATCACAATTGGAAGCATACGATGAACCAGAATTTGTCGAGAAAAGTAAACTCATTCCAATACCATTCCACACTATGCTCCTGAAATCCGAGCAGGCAATCGAGATATCACAATGCGCATATAGAGCTTATGGCTATACCTATTTGATGGAAAATATCTATTATCCTGAACGCCTTATTGAGATGAATAAAACTGGAGAACTCATTTCTGCTGTTGTAGTGTCCGATGAAACTAATGAAGTATTAGGTCATGGTGCGCTTGAATTTTTTGGACGGAAGAAAAAAATTCCTGAGTTGGGAATGGTATTTACAAAACCAAAATTTCGTCGACAGGGCTGCATGACCCATCTTTGTGAATTTCTTGATCAGCACATTGCTAACAAAGGTATTAAAGGTATCTATGCTGATGCAGTCACTGTTCATCCCTACTCTCAAAAAGCTGTACTCAAGATCGGTTTCAGGTCAGTAGGTCTGCGCATCGGATTGGACCCTCCAAGATCATTTAAAGGGATTAAAAATCAATGCACTCAACGTGAAACATTGGTGCTTATGTATAGAATTTTAATCGATCAGAATGTTAAAATATTTGTGCCTGTTCATCATAAGAGCATGATTGAGAAAATATACAAAAATATTGGGATCAATGCAGAGGTATGTACTCTCAGGAATATTAAGGAAGAAATAAACAAGACAGTCCAGTCAGATATGGAAGTTGATGTGGTAGAATTTCCAAGAATTGCCAGCATTTATGTGAATTCGGCTGGAGAAAATTTCCAGGAAGAGATAACATACAAACTTCGCGAACTCTGTTTGAAGAAGATTGAGGTAATTGATCTGCGCCTGGATATGTGTAACAAAAATCTCATGAAATGCGTTCCGCAGTTGGAAATGCTTGGATTCTTTTTCTCTGGTGTGATGCCCGATGATGATAAACAGTTTCTTATGCTGCAATATCTTAACAATGTTCCTATTGATTATAATAAAATAGTCTGCGCTTCGGAATTTGCACAACAATTGAAAGAATATGTGAAAAATTGTGATCCGAACAGATTATAGAATAGCTTTTACTCTTCTTCTTTCTTGAACAACGTATCCAGATTGAACACCTGGTGCAATACCACAGCAAGGATTGTCGTTGTTGGCAGAGGATCGGTAAAGAACGTTTTAATGAGTTCGGGTGAACGTGCATAGAGTTCGGGCAGTATCGCTGTGCTTAGTCCAAAGATCAGGGAGATTCCCACAACAAAAGTCTTCCGCGTATCCCATTCCTGGCTGAACATCTCCTTTAGACCAGTACAGATCATAAAACATCCAGAAAATACAATCGCAGCTCCAAGCACCGGTTTGGGAATGAGGGAAAGTGCAGTGATGAGTTTTGGGAAAAATGCTAATATGATAAATATCACTCCTGTAACCACGCTGATCCATCGGCTAACCACTTTTGTGACACCTGCAAGGCCGATATTACTGGAGGAGGTATCCACAGCCATTCCACCGATCAGTCCAGCGAATGCAGTCGAAATGCCATCAGCTATCAAACCCTTCCTGATAGGAGTGAAATTCACTTTTTTAAGCTCTGGTTCGGAAATTTTCTGAGCTGCCAGCAGGTTTCCGAAAGATTTTAACGAACCGCTGATCGCGATCACGATAAAAGGAATGAGCATTTTAAGGTCAATTGTGATTCTCTTGAATTCAGGACCGAAAGAGGGAAGCGCAAAAAATGGACTATTTTTCACTGCAAGAAGATTATACCAATATTCGGGAACGAGTATGAGTGCAAGGATCCATCCCAGAAACATACCTACAAGAAGGCAGTACATTTTCAGGAAGCCCTTTCCCCAAATATTACTTAAGACCATGATAAACAAGCTGATCACACCGATGAGGATATCAACACTTCGGATCGCATCTCCATAATATGCAAGTCCAAAAACAGATGTGGTTCCAAGTTTTATTATACTCACCCCAACCATTGCGACCACGAGTCCAACCACATACGTTGGAAAAACTTTTCTCAATTTTTGTACAATAGGGGCGAGTGTAATTTCCACAATTCCTGCGACAATGATCAAACCACGCATCAGGGGAAGTCCACCAAGCCAAGCAGCAGAGAGCGAGAGACTGAAATATGAAGGACCACAAACATTTGGACAAAGATATTTTGACCCAATATAAGGGATTCCAATTGACTGTATGATCGAACCGAACCCTACAGCGAACATAGATAGAGAGATCAGCGAAGAGGTAAATTCAGTCGATGCATTGAGTTGACTGCAAAAAAGTATCGGGATACAGAGGGATACAACCATCAACATGACATGCTGAAAAGAAAGGACTATTAGCTGACCTGCTGGAGGTACATCATTTACTGAATATTCATACTTTTTTACATTATTTTTCATGTAATCTCCATATATTATGGGGGATTGGGTAGGTCTGTAACAGCACCGACATAGATAATCTCATCTTCGTGAACTGCTTTATGAATGTACATACATTTTTTGATAAGTTCTCTTCGTAAACGATTTTTTGCAAGAAAAACTTCCCACACGCCATCATTTTTTTGTAATCTCTTGACTGCTTTCACAAAGGGTTTGTTGCCCACCTCATCCGTGCATTCCAGGAGCTTGATTTTTACAAGACTGTCTTCCAGCACAGGGGAAATCAATATCTTTCCATCAGGACGAAATGCAAAAATACTCACTTCACGATAGTTAAATTCAGACGTTGGATCAGCAATTTCATGAAATGCATCATGTCCTTTTTCTTCGATAAGTTCTACTGCATTATCAACGTTGATACGCATGAATTCCTGCTCTTCTTGCGGGTAGTTAATTCCGCCCCCTACAAAATATTCTTTTCCCTCAGGAGTGGTAACCTTAAAATGACAAGACGATTTTGGTACGGGATAAAACTTTCCAGGCTCCCACCATGTATAATGAACCCATGAATGTGGATTGGTTTCATCCGACAGGGCTTTGAGAGTTAAGGTACCTAATTTTTTCCCATTCTTATCAAGAATGCCCATGAGGTTAAGGTTTTCAAGGTTTATCATACCGCTGTGAAACACGCAATTAAATTCCATATCATACACATATAGATAGGTATCTTTTGTACGGAAATTCTGTCGGTTGTCTTGGAAATATTCGAGTCCTGCATCACCTTCTTTTTCAAGGAATTTAGCAGCATCATATACGAATGTTACTAAATTTTTCGTGTCCCGGTATTTATACATACTCACATCGAGTTCATCATATCTTCCAGTACAGCCAGCGATAATAAGTAGTATGAGAAGTGAGGAAAAAATTAAAAAGCACACATGATATAATCTGTAAGAACTTCTTGCAGGCTTGTGATATCTAATAATTCTAACAAATAATTTCATAATCCATTCTCTAAAAAAGATTCATATATAATGTCAAATTTTCATGAATCATTATTACTAAACTCAAACTGTATCTCCTATGCTGTATGATTTTTTCTCAGTGAGAGAAAAAGCGATCTTCTTATAATAATATGCAGCTTCATTGATAAAGACAGGATACATAACATTATCTTCATTATAGGTGATAATATCTCCCGCAAAGGTCACAAATAAAGGATCTCCCTTCTTTATGGGATGATAGTCTTTGTCTTGTATGTTTTTATGAATAATTCCAGTGATATTACCTTTATCATCAGTTGGGAATTCAATTTCTTTCCTGTGTTCAAAGACCTCTATTGTAGTATCTATCTCTGGCATTGTATTGGCATTGGTCATGGATATGAACTCAAGTGTTGTGTTGACCGCTTTGTACGCAAGTTCAAATAAATCATATCTTACCAAGCCATTCGCAATTGGGCCAATTTCCAAGGCAAGTCCATACGGAGCCAGAGAGTTGAGAAAAGGATTATCTGAAGAATCTGCATAGGTATCCATTGAGATATAGTAGATAAAGCAGTTCGGTATTTTTGATTTTAAGTATGATGCTGTTTGAAGATTGTACAGATTGTTATCAAAGAGGATGAGGGTCACTCCCATGTGGGCTGTAGTCGTATGTACATCGAGGATGAAATCTGTTTTTGGTGATCCTTTTGGACCAATAATATGGTCGAGCACTTTCGCCCTGTTCGCTTCATATCCTGCAAGATGATGATTTTCCAGGTCATTTTTTGCAAATGCTCTATTAAGATCTGAATCAATGAACCGGACGCCTTTTTGAAATGCTTTTGGATTTCCCGTTATGAGGTTAATGTGCAATTCATTCCATTTTTCATGTATATGTTCAATTGCTAATTTCCTGATAAGATACGAGCCGGTATATTCATTTCCATGCGTACCACCGACGATCGAAATATTTTGAATTTTTTTCATAACATTCCTTTCTTCACAATTGATACAAGACTGTGAAATTATACCTATTATTCGACATTGGATTGTCGAATTGTATAGTATAAAGTGAGTATTTGTGTCAAGAAAGAACAAATTAGTGGATTGAACTTCATTTTTCAAGCCTTAAAGATTTTATCCTCTGATCAGTTTTAAAAGGAAATGGATTGAAGACTTAAATGGGAATGCATCATATAACTGCAATCAAGAAAAATATATTCCCAAGCTGGGGTTTGGGAAAAAGTTGGTATGTGTTTTCTATTGCTGAACTTTATTTTCTCGAATATACAGGAATATTAGTAACATAGCAAGAGCAGGTCCAATGATAATGGTTGGTAGGGCTTCGACTCTCAGCCCTCCGGTCAGGACACCCCACGCCATCGTAACTGTATAGAGGACCATCCACGCGATCAACATAGACACGACGATCTTGACTTTATTCCAGTCACTTTCTCTATACGCTAACCATGCACCCAGTGCAAACGCAAGCATTGCTCCTCCCATGACCCGTTCGATTGCATTACCCTCTGCATATGCAGTTTGTGGGCTGATGATATGGAATAATCCAGAAAGTATTGATACTATTGCATAGACCAGGAGTGTGATTTTAAGCCCATTTGATATGTTATCTTTCATGTCTAAAACCTCCACTGATAGATTAAAATCATGATGAAATAAAGCAACAATACAGGTATGAATATAGGCTGGAGAGTATTGTCAATATTATCGGAAATGATTAAAATTTAATTGATTAATAAATTATATTCCGTGAAGTATAATTGTTTATCATTCACATAATTTTAATTTTAAAATCATCATTAAGCATGAATTTAAAAGAGGTTAAAATAGAAAAAAATGATCGATATGGAGACACTATTATTCAGCTTTCCGAATTTGAAAAGCTTCATCAACAAGTTCCTCAACAGGCAAATAAGCAGAAATGATATTAATCATATCAGTAAATGGAATTATCCCATCAAGACGAAATTGTTTTTCATATTGTTCACCCTTTATTTTTCGTCCAGAAGTGAATAATTTATAAATATCTTTTGGATGATATTGAATCACTGCCCCATCAAGATGTGTTATATACTTTAAAAAATCTGGGGATTCAGAATGAATATAAAACACCTCAGATAAACCAGGACAATATTGCCACACTTGTAACTCGATATTTGCTCCATTAGAATCTTTATGTTTGTTTATATGAAACATAAGAGCTGCATAAAAAACATTATCTTTTTTATCTGGAATGAAAAATTCAGCCTTAATAAAACCCTCTTTTAGCACGATGCTAAGAGCTTTTTCGAATGGAACTCCAAACATAGGTGCACGACCATAAACATAATGTTCAGGAACTACACGAATAGCTGATATATTCCAAAGGTGTTTATCTTTAGAGATATAATTATAAACTGGAGAAGAATAATTATTTGGATTAAAATAGATTGAATTATCGCATTTCATACAAAGATGGTACTTAGATTTTGCGTTTGTCTGTATTACTTCAGAACATTTTAATAAACCTTCGGCTGTGAAAGCAAAATCTTGGATTGATTGAAATGCATCCTTGTTTCTTGTTAAATTTTCAATTCGTCTGGATGTTTGCATTTTAATATTTTAAGAAATTTTCTAAACTTTCGATGTATAAAATGATTTTGTGCTTCTTTAAAAAACAAATAAACATTCTAATACTATTTTTTGATGAATTATGAATTATTGAAAATTTTTCGCGATGTTCGTTTGACATCAAACTCTAATTTTTTTCCTGTTCGCCAAACTTCAAAATGAATCATAGTTCCAGGATTCCCCGCAACAAGTTTTACAACATAGCTAAATGGTTTGTTGATAACTGGTGTATTGTCAATTGATAAAATCATATCATGTTCTCGAATACCAGCTTTATATGAAGGACTTTTCTTTGAAAATTTTGTAATAGTTGGCAGGTAGTTGTTACCGTCATTAGTTAAGATGCTAATACCAGCACCAATTACACCATCGCTTTCTTCATAGCTGTAAGGGATTGGTGTGTTTGGAAATTCCTCAAGAATATATATAATTACTAGTTGGCTTGATATTCTAACATCAGAATTATCAGATGTACCTGCACCAGTTCCAAGCCATACTTGTTCTAGAGTCTCTCCATCATATATAGATATCCCAACGGCTGGATAATAATGACCAATACTATAACCAGGTCTAGTATAAGTTTTAGCCGTTATGTAACCTGGAATATATGTAGTTGTTTTAGATGTTGCCACATAATTACCCCATCCATATGAAGAGTAACTACCTATAGTATTGTAGTCGAAAGAACCTGATAGGGTAGTATTTGATCTAATTGTTTTTCCTGAAATAAACTCAGGTAAAGTAAAAGTTTGTGGCTCGATATAAGTTGTTTCATATTCAGATGAAACAATTAATGTTGCTAATAAATCGGGATAGTCATTCAATTCAATATACTTATATCCTTTAGCTTCGAGCATATTTCGAAGTAAGAAAAGCATTTGCTTTTCCATAATTTCATTCATCCCTGTATTTTCTGAAAATAGTGAAGATGCGAACACAGAAAATGTTTTGTATTCTTTAATATTTACATCAGGATCTAAATAGCTAGATACTGTTGGGATCGAATACAAATAAGCGGGGCTGAGATTTGTTACTCTTGAGTTTAAAGCACACCCTGTTATAAATCCAGCTATGATTATTCCTACGAAAAAATATATAGGTTTTATTATGTATTTCATTTATTTACCTCCTTGTGTATTAACATATATTAGTTTGCATATATTTAAAATAGAATCTCTAATCTAACATAAACTAACCAATTTGTTATTACTTGTTCCTCGATTCGACATTATCATCCTATAAAATCCTCATTATGTAATTATCCATTGTTGGTATAAATTACATCCAAAATTTTTTGTCAAATATTATGAAATCCGTATGCATACACGTAATACTTCTTACTTTACCACCCAGCAACACTCAACCAATAATTTTTCTTTTTCAAATATTTTTCCGATAAATGTGTCACCGGAATGAATAGGTCCGACACCTTTCGGAGTTCCGGTCATGATAATATCGCCATCCTCAAATGAAAGAAATGTTACAGCTTCCCGCAAAATGTCATCCGGTTTGTTCATCATAAGCTCATAACCGCCATGCTGGACCAAACGGTCATTTATATAGAGCTCCATTCTCAAATCTCGAACATTTCCTTCGAACGTAACAAACTCACTAAACACTGCTGAGCCATCAAACGCTTTTGCGCGTTCCCATGGCAGTCCCTTTGATTTTAGATCGGATTGAACTGCTCTCTTTGTAAGGTCAAGACCAAATCCCACACCTTTCAGTCTTTGAGATTGTACAAGAAAGGAAATCTCACCTTCATAATGGATTACATCATCTTTGCTTGAACAGATCTCATGCGAAATGGATGAATTCGGTTTAATAAAAATTACCGGCTGTTTTGGTACTTCATGATTAAGCTCTTTTATGTGTTCTATATAATTTTGCCCAATGCACACGATCTTAGAAGGGTACACGTCTTTGCCGTCAAAAATAATTGAATTCATATTGTTCCTAAAAATTTTCGTTATTGCTATTTTGTGCCTTTAAGATGATCTGATACACATCAGTTACGTTTGGTAATAATTCAAAGATCGCAGTAGTGTTCCAGTTCGGACGAGGGCGTGATGTATTTGTGGAATATGCGAGTATTGCTTGTGGAGCGCTGAAAGTGATCGTGCCGGATCCGTCTCTTTTTTTGATCATACTTACGTTTGTGAGCGACTTCAGATCAAAACTTTTCACTTTTTGAGATCCTGATCCCACAATTATTAAAATCCGTTTTTCAGTAACACCATAATACGTTTTCTTCCGTCTGAGTGCATCCACAATGAATCTGCCAAACAAAAGATATAGTCCGATAACGACAAAAGGAAGTCCAAACAGCGGAAAGATACCTGATACGAGCGATGGTGATCCTCCGAAGCTGCTTTTGCGAAATAATATGCCCAGAGCCATGAGTTCCCAGAAGACAGCAAAACTGCACCAGAAAATACTGAATGGAATCAGAAATGCATCTTTAGCCTGTAGTCGAAAACCCTTAAGCGGTTGACCTGACCAGAGCAATTTTTCCCCACTGTTAAGGTATCCATGAATTACTTCTGACGTAGTTTGCCATGTTCGAAGATTGGAATTTTTATACATATCTTGCACCTAATTCTTTATTTGGATTTTCATATAGAAAACAGAACTTCTTTGATCAATCTATTCCGCAGTTGGTCATATCTTCATGATATGAAACTGACTTTTATTGACACAATTTTCAAGAATATTTTTGTCAAATATTATGAAACCCATATATCTCGACTATAATGCAACCACACCTCTTGCGCCCGAAGTAGCGGAGGCAATGAAGCCCTTCTTGAATGATTATTTTGGAAACCCCTCAAGCGCACACTGGTATGGGGTGCAGACGCGCAAAGCAGTGGAAAAGGCACGTGCTCAGGTAGCAGCGCTTGTTGCTGCATATCCAGACGAGATCATCTTTACCAGCGGTGGTTCGGAATCCAATAATCTTGCGATCAAGGGCATCGCACATGCACTGAAGTCCATTGACAATCATATTATTACGTCGGCAGTTGAGCATCCTGCAGTTGTCGAAGTGTGTGAATACCTGAAATCCGAAGGATTCGACATAACCTATATTCCAGTCGATGAATACGGTATGGTGAATCCCGATGATGTTGATCGTGCAATCAGACCTGAAACCATTCTCATCACGATCATGCATGCAAATAACGAAGTGGGTACCATCCAACCAATTCGAGAGATCGCTGATGTTGCACATGCACACGATATTATTATGCATACAGATGCTGCACAGTCAACCGGAAAAATTCCAGTCCTGGTGGATGAATTGAAGGTCGATCTGCTATCAATAGCAGGGCATAAATTGTATGGACCCAAGGGTATTGGTGCATTGTATATCAGGCGCGGAGTAAAAGTTGAGAAGATCATTCATGGAGCAGATCATGAGCAGGACTTACGAGCGGGTACAGAAAATATTCTGGCTGATGTTGGGCTGGGAAAGGCATGCGAGATTGCAGATAAAGACATGAAGAAAAACATGATCCACATGAGAAAGATGAGGGATCTGCTGCATGAGAAACTTGAGGAGTCTGGTTTGGATGTCAGATTGAATGGACATCCTGAACAACGATTGCCGAATACGCTCAGTCTCTCATTCAGAAATGTGGAAGCAAATACGGCACTGTCAGAACTCACCGGTGTTGCTGCTTCAGCTGGTGCAGCATGCCATTCCGACCAAATCGATGTCTCGGCTGTGCTGGAAGCAATGGAAGTGCCACTCGAATATGCCATGGGCACAATACGCTTCTCGACCGGGAGATTCACTACAAAAAATGAGATCGAGAGGGCAGCAGATGAAGTGATTAAAGTCATAAGTACATTTCAGGATGTAAAAGCTGATGTATCTCATAATGATGGAAAAGAGATAAAACTCACGCATTATACACACGGCATGGGTTGTGCCTGCAAGATAGAACCGGATTTACTGGAAGATATCTTAAAAAAACTGCCCATTCCTGATGATCCAAAAATTTTAGTTGGTACGCAAACTGCAGATGATGCAGCAGTATATAAAATAAATGATGAAACCGCTCTTGTAGTCACACTCGATTTCTTTACACCAATCGCTGACGATCCATATGAATTTGGTGCAATCGCTGCAGCTAATGCTTTGAGTGACATCTATGCAATGGGAGCTACACCACTTTTTGGATTGAATATCGTAGCATTTCCCTCGAATAGACTGACGATGTCTGTGCTTGAGAAAATTCTTCAAGGTGCACAGAATAAAGCGCAAGAAGCGGGTATTTTTGTGATCGGAGGTCATTCCATCGAAGATACTGAGCCGAAGTACGGAATGGTTGTTGTCGGTTCAGTACATCCTGATAAGATTTGGAAAAACATCGGTGTTCACAATGGTGATGCACTTATTCTTACTAAACCGATCGGTACGGGCATTCTCTCCACTGCACTCAAGCGAGGATTACTTGATAAAACTCAGTCCCGCGACTTGTCCGACACAATGATGCAACTCAATAAAGCAGCTTATGAAATTCTGAGTAGTTATGAAGTCCATGCCTGTACTGATGTAACCGGTTTTGGTCTGCTTGGACATCTAAATGAAATGTTGATAAATAGTGAGATGACTGCAGAAATTACATTTGATAAGATCCCTCTATTGAAGGGAGTTATAGAATTTGCAACTGGGAATGTGATTCCCGGAGGAACTCAATCTAATCAAAAATATATTGAATCTAATGTTTCATGGGATGAGACAATTTCACGAATCCAGAAACTTATTTTATGTGATGCACAGACATCAGGAGGTCTGCTGGTGTCAATTCCCGCATTCCAAGCTGATGAGATAATCCAAGAGATGCATGCTGTTGGACTTAATTCTGTAAGTATCATTGGTTCGATTATGGCAAAGGGCTCTGCACAGATTCATGTAAAGTGACTTGTTTGACAATTATTACGGAACGTCTACACTCTATATAATCTTTACGGAGGTTTTGATGAAGAAGAAAAATATATTCATAGTCTTATTCGGATTTTTTTCCCTATTGGTCTTCTCAGCGACCGCTTCGGCTAACATTCTTCTCTGGGACAATGATAACTACACAACTATCTATGATCCCGAAGGTGCAGGTGTTGTTGGTTGCCAGTATGCGATCGAAAAAGCTTTGAACAATATGCAACTTGATTATACAACTTTGAGCTATCTTCCAATGGATCTTGATCCATATGATATGTTAATAATTACACTTGGACACTGGTGTTTTGGTTGAGGAACAATTTCTCCAGGCCAGGTTGGCCTTAACGAACAATCAATGATCATCGATTTTCTGAATGATGGAAAGTCAGTATATATTGAAGGCACTGATGTAGCGGAAGATCTGCAGGGAACAGCTCTCTTTGACTTTTTTGGTACATCGTTTGATGGAAATGGCGGGTATTTCAACGTGCAGAATGTTTCCAGTACTATAGGTACAATTACTGATCCAATATTACTAAATTACCAGTATTCCTCAGAATCAGATTACGGAGTAGATGAATTAAGTGGATCTGAAGGTACAATATGTCTTTCTTCGCAAGAGGGCATTGGTAGAGTTACTTTCTGGGATGGTCCAAATAAAGAATACAAAGTGATCATGAGTTCGATATTGTTTGGCTCACTCATCGATGGAATCGGAGATAACAACAAAGCAACACTCATGAGTCGATATTATTCATTCCTGAAAATTCCACCTTATAGCGTTGACCCCCAGTATGATCCAGATAAAGTCGCATTGATTGGTAATGAACCCAATCCTTTCAGTATAGCAACGCAGATATCATTTTCTATACCTGCCAATCAGCTTCAGGAGTCGAGTTTGATAATTTATAATATACGTGGAAGAAAGATAAGGGAATTCAATGAATTACCCAATAATGGGTGTCTTTCCTGGGATGGAAAAGACGAAAACGGAAGAAGGATTTCCAACGGAGTGTATCTCTATCAATTACAGACTGACACATACTCGGAAGTCAAACGTATGATCATGATTAGATAACATAAAAACATACAAAAATCAAGCCCTCGAAATGTTTAGTTTTGAGGGTTTTTAAATATATTATTTATAATAACTTATTAATACACAGTTATTTGGATAATATTTGACAAGAAAGTGAGTGATTTCAAATTATATCCAAAATTTCCTGTAGTGAACAGCTGGTTCTCCCAACCAGCATTTTTTGTATGTAAAATTAATAGTATGATAGATAAAATTGCCTTAAAAGAAAGTATTGATCGCATCTGCAAAGAGACCGGTTTCCAGTTGTATGACTGGCATATAAAGGGTTTGCAGAGATCAAGCCATTTAAGCGTTTACATCACAAAACCAAGTGGTGTATCACTGGAGAACTGTGAAGAGTTCAGTCGTTTGCTTGGAGATGAACTCGATATGCGTGATGTGATAACGACAAGATATTTCTTAGAAGTATCTTCTCCTGGCTTGGAGCGTCCAATCTTACTTCCCAAGCACTTTGAAGGTGCTATCGGAGAAGAGCTAAAGGTTACTTATCTCAATGACGAAATGAAATCTGAAACAGTTACAGGAGAGTTGATAAGAATGGAAAACGACATGGTCACGATACAAGATGAAGATGGAGATGAACATCTACTAAACCTATCAGCAATAAAAAAAGCAAGAACTGTTTTTAAATGGCCCGACAAGGCATCCGGAAGCAAAAGTAAATAGAGGTTATTATGGCATTTAATTTAATTTCTATAATCGAAGAATTTTCACGGCTCAAGCAGATAGACCGAGAGAAGATCGCTGAGATAATCAAAGAAAGTTTGGAATCGACTCTTAAGAAGCGACTTTCTGAAGAAAAAGAACTCATTGTAGAAATAAATTTTGATGAAAGTAAAGTCGTTGCAAAATTTGAAGCAGAGGTCGTAGAAGGACCTGCAAGTTTTCTTGATGAGATAGTGCTTGAAGATGCTCAAAAAATTGATCCAAATGCAGAAATCGGAGATGTACTTACCATCGAAATGCCAGTCTCTGAGTTTGGAAGAAAGACAATTCAATCTGCACGTCAGGCAATTGTAAACAGATTTAAAGAATCAGAAAATGAAAAAATAATTGTTGATTTTGAAAAACAAAAAGGTGAGATAATTTCGGGTGCAGTGAAAGGGGTACAATACAATGGCTACATTGTAAATATTGGATTTACTGATGCACTTCTTACCACAGAGGAACAGATAGAAAACGAATTTTATAAAATCAATGACTTCCTGAAAGCCTATGTAACAAGTATTCGACAGACAAAAAATGGCATAAGGGTCATCCTCTCCAGAAAAAGACCAGAGTTCATTATTAAACTGTTTGAGAACGAGATACCTGAAATCGCAGATGGTATTGTGACAATAAAGAAAATTGTTCGCGAACCGGGATACCGAACAAAAGTGGCAGTGATAAGCAATGATGAGAATGTTGATCCACATGGCAGCTGTATAGGCCCTAAAGGTATTCGTATTGAAGAGATTCGTAAAGAACTTCATGGTGAGCAGGTGGATATTGTGCAATGGAGTGATAATATCGAAGATTTTATTACAAATGCCGTTGGTCCAGAACTGGTCAAGCGTGTGTATCTGGCAGACAAAGGTCGTTTCGCACAGATTATTGTCGATGAAGATAATAAGAATGTTGCGATTGGTAAAGGCGGTAAGAACATAAAACTCGCTGCAAAACTTACGAATTATAAACTGGATGTTTTGTTAGATGAAGAATATGAAGAAATAGCTGCAAATGAAAGAAGAATTACCAGTCCGATATATGATCTTGATGGTGTAACTGATAAAATTGGAAATATTCTTCATGAAGCTGGTTACACATCTGTACAGGATATTCATCTTGCAACAGTTGAGGAGTTGACTCGTATTGAAGGTGTCGGGGTAAAGACTGCAGAGAGGATTAAAGAATCTGCAAAATATTTTTGATGACGAATAAAGGCCATAAACCGATTCGAACATGTGTGATTTGTAAAAAGAAGGATTCTAAATATACAATGAAAAGATTTGTTATAAAAAATGGAATAATATATTATGATGATAGAAATGTTCATGCAGGTAGAGGATATTATTGTTGTGATAATGAAAAATGCAAAATTAATTTAATATCATGGATGAAACACAGAAAGAAAAAATAGTAAATATGCTTCGTCTTGCAGTCAAGGCAAATGCCGTTGCACTGGGTAGAACTGCTGTAGAAAGAAATATTAAAAAATCATCTGCCTTTATTATCTTTGCCGGTAAAAAAGACAATAATTTTATGAAAAAACGAGCAGATATTTGCAAATCAAAAGATATTGCAATATCTCATCTTTTTAATGACAAAGAGTTAACTAATATTTTTGGAAGACAAAAGTTGACCCTTGTGGCAATAGTGGAGAAAAACTTTGCAAAGGGTATCAACGATATGTTAGATAATTAAAGGACATGTATGGATCAAATTAGAGTATATGAACTGGCTCGAGAATTGAAAATTTCTCCTCAAGCACTCATTTCAATCTTAAAGAGTCTGAAAGTGAAAGTAAAAAGTCACATGAGCTATCTTGATGATAAAACAATCGCTGAAGTTAAAAAGATGTTTCATGATCAGATGGAAGCCTCAAAAGCAAGACAGAAGCAAAGAAAAAATTATCAGCGAGAACAGCGAGAGAAACGTCTTAAGAAAACGGAAGAAAAAGAGAAGAAAGCTTTAAAAACGCAAAAAGAAAAAAGAGAGCCAGAAAAAAAACTTGAAAGACCCAAAGTAAAGAAACCTTACCGTCCTCAAAAACCGATTAAAAAAGAAAAGCCTGTAAAGAAAGAAAAAGAAAAAATAAAGACTCAAAAACCTTCTGTAGAAAAAAAAGATAAAGAAAAACATAAAGATAAAGCATATAAAGATAAAAAGCAAAAAATTCTGGAAGAAAAACAAAAAAAATTCTTTGATCAACAAAATATTAAAGGAAATATTAAAGCGACACTTTCTAAAGAACCAAAACGGAAAAAATATAAAAAAGAAAAGATGGAAGAATCTATAGAATCAAAAAAAATCATCATAAGTGAATTTACTTCTGTATCTGAACTTGCAAAAATTATGGATATTAATCCAATCGAGATAGTTGCAAAATTTATGGAACTTGGAAAGATGGTAACCATCAATCAGCGATTGGATAAAGATTCCCTTATCATGATTTGCGATGAATTCAATTTTGATGTTGAATTCGCTGACCAATACGGGAAAGATATACTTGAGATAGATAAAGAAAAAGGAAATGACCAAACAATCAAATCACGACCTCCAATTGTTGTGATCATGGGTCATGTTGATCATGGGAAAACATCTATTCTTGATTATATTCGTGAATCAAATGTGATTGCAGGTGAGGCAGGAGGTATCACTCAACACATTGGTGCGTATCAAGTTGAGCATAGTAATAAGAAAATATCCTTTATTGATACACCAGGACATGAAGCTTTTACTGCTATGAGAGCTCGTGGCGCTGATATTACTGATATTGCAGTTATTGTTATTGCTGCTGATGATGGAGTTATGCCTCAAACCATAGAAGCTATTGATCATGCAAAAGTCGCTGGCATTCCTCTTATCATTGCGATCAATAAAATAGATAAGCCAACTGCTGATCCAGAAAAAGTTAAGGTACAACTATCCCAGAAAAATATTCGTCTTCAGGGCTGGGGTGGTGATATTGAGTTTGTAGAATGTTCTGCTACAACAGGTGAGGGTATCAAAGAGTTGTTAGAAACTATACTACTGGTAACAGAGGTTGAAGAACTCACTGCAGTATATAATCAAAACGCAGAAGGTATTGTGATTGAAGCAAAACTTGATAAAGGTAAAGGACCTTTGGCAACGGTGCTTATTAGAAACGGTGTGCTGAAACAAGGAGATATTATTGTGTGCGGTGCACAATATGGTCGAATTCGACTGATGCTGGATGAGCGACAAAATGAAATCCAGGAATGTTTACCTTCAGGAGTTGTGCAAATCCTTGGATTGAATGGTGTACCTCAAGCAGGCGATACAGTTAATGTCGTTGATGATGATAGAAAAGCAAAAGATATAAGCTCGAAAAGAAGGCAGGTCATAAGACAACGCCAGATCGCTACAGGAAAAGGTGTGACACTTGATAATATTTTTGATAAGATTCAGGAGAGCGAGATTACCTCACTTAATCTTATTGTAAAAGGTGATACTGATGGTTCTGTAGAAGCCCTATGCGATGCGCTTCAAAAGATACGTAACCAAGAAGTTGGCGTTAATATAGTTCATCGAGGAGTAGGGGGAATTGTCGAAGCTGATGTCAATCTAGCTTCTGCTTCAGAAGCTATTATTATTGGATTCCACGTTCGACCTAATGCAGAAGCAAGAGCTGCAGCCGAAGCCAATCAAGTGGATATACGATTGTATGATATTATTTATGAAGCCATCGATGAAGTTAAAAAATCTCTTGAGGGATTGCTTAAACCAACCATAAGAGAAGAACATATCGGCACTGCAGAGGTAAAAGATATATTCAAGATTTCAAAAGTCGGAACTATTGCCGGTTGTTTTGTAACGAAAGGTAAGATAACTACTACTGCTCTTATAAAACTATTTCATGATGATATTAAAGTGTATGAAGGTAAAATTGAAAACCTGAAACGCTTCAAAAATAATGTGCAAGAAGTATTAGAAGGACAAGAATGTGGTATCTCTATTGAAGGTTATAATGATATAAAAATCGGAGATGTCATAGAAGCATACATCAAAATCGAGGAAAAGAAAAAATTAGAAATTTAATCTATGCCAGTAAAGAGTGTTCTAATAGATATCTACATTCCTTCTTCACGATCCCTGAAGAATAAGCGCAGTGTTGTTCAGGGTATGTTAAAAAAAATACGGAACCGTTTTAACGTATCTGTTGCCGAAATAGATGGTTTGGATAAATGGCAGCAAGCTGTTGTCGGTATTACGATTATTTCAAACAGTGCGGTCATTCTGGAAAAAACACATTCTGATATCATCTCTTTTATAGAAAACAATTATTCTGATGTTCAGGTTTCAGCAGTCAGAGACTATATATAACAATGGCTGATTATCGCCAGGAACGGCTAAATAAAATACTTTTCCAGTTTCTATCAAATCTTTTTCAGTTTGAACTTATGGATGAACGACTCGAAGACGTTACCATCGAATATGTAAATATATCATCGGACATGAGGGATGCTACTGTATTCTATTCTGTGTTTGATGAGAGCAGAAAAAATATCGTATTGACTGGTTTGGATAGTGCCAGAAGCTATTTACACAAAAAAATGGCAGAAACCCTCAATCTAAGAATAACTCCCAAACTTCACTTTAAATATCATAATATTGAAAATAAAGCTACACATTTAGAAAAAATCATAGAAAATGAGAAACCACGATATGAATCTTAAGGAATTCAACAACAAATTATTTGAAATCATAGATCAGCACGACTCTTTTCTTCTGACGACTCATGAGAACTCAGATGGGGATGGCATAGGTGCTGAAATTGCATTCTATATATTTCTCAAATCGATCAACAAAGATGTTCACATCATCAATCAAGAAAAACCTGCACAAATGTATACGTTCCTCTCAAGTACAGGTAAGATAAAAACATCTTATGATCTTAACCTCGTGCAGGATGATACAGTTATTTTTATGCTTGATTATAATGAAATCAGCAGGATCGGAGATCAGCTTGGATATTTGCTGGAACTGCCAAATCTCAAGATAAGGATAGACCATCACAAAAGGCCTGAAAGAATTTCTCATTGTATTTCATATATTGACGATGTTGCGTCTTCAACCTGCGAAATGGTATTCTACATTCTGTATGATTATCTCGATGAATTAGATGAAAATTTGAGAAGAGATATTGTTACTGCATTGTATACTGGTATCATATTTGATACAAATAATTTTGTGAATAAAAATGTAAGCTCTCAAACCTTTCGAGCATGTGCAGCACTAAAAGATATGGGAGTTGATACAACGGACTGCTATCTGAGAATATTTGAAAACCGAAGTACGCTTGAATTGAAACTGCTTGGATTAACCTTAAGCAGTATAGAAGAATTTGATGAAGGGCGTTTAGTATTTTATTACACAACTCAGCAAATACTCAGCAAGTGTGGGCAGTCTATAGATATTACCGAGGGATTTTCCAAGGATGTAAAACCATCAAACGGAAGAGATGTTACAGTATATATTAGAGAAGTTGGACATCATCTCTATCGTGTGTCATTACGCTCCAGTCACCTTGATGTTCAGAAGGTAGCAGAACATTTCGGAGGGGGAGGACATAAACTTGCATCGGGATTTCAGACACAGATGAGCTTAAAAGATCTAAAAAATGTACTATTGGAGAAACTTGCAACCTGATCTATGAATGGTGTTATTTTGATAGACAAGCCTGCAGGGATAACCTCATTTGATGTGGTATACAGTTTAAGAAAACTCACAAAAGTAAAAAAGATTGGACATGCAGGAACACTCGATCCTTTCGCTACCGGATTGCTCATAGTCTGTATTAGTAGGAACTCTACAAGACATATTGATAGATTTACACAGTTGGAAAAAACCTATACTGCAAAACTGCGGCTTGGTAAAAAAACAGATACTGCGGATATTGAGGGGAAGATTCTTAAAGTAGCTCGGATTCCTGAGTTGTCTAGGAACAAAATAAGTGATATTTTAAAGGATTTCGAAGGGCAGATTGAGCAGGTACCTCCTACATTTTCTGCGATTAAGAAAGATGGTAAACCTCTCTATAAATTTGCCCGAAAAGGGATAGAGGTCAAGGTAGAATCAAGAACTGTCACCATCCATTCAATAAAACTGAAAGATTATATTCCTCCTGATATTATATTCTGTACAAAGGTTTCAAAAGGAACATATATAAGAACCCTAGGCGAAGATATTGCCCAAAAACTTGGAACAGTTGGACATCTTATCGAACTGAGAAGGGACTCGATCGGACCCTTCATCGCCAGTGAAGCAATCCCGATTGATGAGTTGACAGAAGATACTATTAAACATCACATACATCCAATCGATGAAATGACCGAGAGATTGTCTAATGAAAGACCTGCATAAAATAAAAAAGGATTTGAAAAATCCTGTGGTAACCATTGGCACATTTGACGGCGTTCATCTTGGACACCAGGCAATCATGATGCGGGTAGTTGAGAGGGCAAAAGCTCTTCATGGTGTTTCTATAGTTATAACGTACCATCCTCATCCAATTGAAATCCTTAAGAAAAAAGTATATCCTTTTCTTCTTACTGAGAAATGCAAAAAAGAGGAATTTCTCAAAGAAATGTCTATTGATCATGTGCTATGGCTTGATTTCGATGTGAATCTTGCCCATTTAAGTCCCGCAGAATTTGTTCGTGACCATCTATGTAAGGGAATCGGAACCAAAGAGATAATTGTTGGTTACGATTGGCATTTTGGTAGAGATCGTTCAGGTGATTATCATTTACTCAAAAAGCTTGAACCGGATTTCTGTTACAATGTAGAAATGGTTGATGAAGTGCTTGTTGACGGGGAGATCGTTTCAAGCACGGCGATTCGTGAATATCTTCGGAATGGTAATATAAAAAAAGCAAACAAAATGCTTGGTCGACCATTCTCAATTCTTGGAACTGTTGAAAAGGGAAACCGAATCGGAACGGATATTGGATATCCAACCAGCAATCTAAAACCAAAGGAACCACGGAAAATATTTCCCGGGATTGGAGTATATCTTACAAAGGTCAAATATGCTCATAATTATTATTGGGGATTAACAAATGTTGGAACTCGACCTACAATAGATAAAAATAATCGACAGAAAAACGTAGAAACACATATTCTAGATTTTGAAAAGCATATTTATGAGAAAGAGTTCGAGTTGTTTTTTTTAGAGAAAATACGTGATGAAATTGAGTTTGAATCAATAGATAAGCTGATAAGACAAATAAAAAAAGATGAACTGTATGCTCGTGAATTAATCAAAAGGAAGTATCATGAGTAACTGTGCGATTATTACCGCTGCTGGTAAAGGACTTCGTATGAAATCATCGCTCAAGAAGCAGTTCTTGAGACTTGATGGGAAACTGATCATGTGCCACACACTTGATAAATTTATCAGAGCCAAACTTTACGATAACATCATTGTAACCTGTCCGGAAGAGGATCTTGACTATCTTACGAATTTACTATTCACATCATACGATTATGATCACATTATCATCACGCTTGTAATCGGCGGTGTAACACGAAGGGATTCTGTATACAATGCACTTCAGGCATGCCCGGAGAATACTAATTATGTAGCAATTCATGATAGTGTCCGTCCTTTTATAAAAATTTCAGAAATTCATGAATGTCATTTCGCAGCAGAGGAATATGGAGCAGTAACCCTCGGGCATCCGATTAAGAATACTATAAAAAAAGTCAAAGATCATACGATCCTTTCTACTATTGTGAGAAAGGATCTCTGGGAAATATATACTCCCCAAACATTTAACTACAAGCTCATTAAACAAGCACATGAGCATGCAAAGGAAAAAAACATCTCAGTCAATGATGATGCTGAACTTGTTGAATTGATCGGGCATGATGTTCACATTATACAGGGAAGTCCATTAAATTTTAAGATCACTGATGAGTTTGACCTCTATCTCGCAGAAAAGATCATAAAGGAGTTCAATGAAGAGAATTCTATGTAGACTATTGAAGAAATGTAGAAATTTTGATATTCCAGTTCCAGTTGTTGGAATTGGATGCGGCGTCTTGGGACTGGCTTTCGCAAAACAAACCGTGAAGATGGGTAAGGTCGCAGCCCATCTGCTCAAGAGTCTTGAATATCGGGGATATGATTCCACTGGTGCTATTGTTCAAGATGCTGCAGGAAAGATAATAATACGAAAAGATGTGGGAGCACCCTCCGAACTTGTGCGAACATTAGGTATTGATAAATTGCAAGGAAAATTATTTTGCGGACAGGTACGTTGGGCAACCTTTGGGTCAGTTGATAAAGAAAATTCTCAACCTCACGAAGTGAAATGCAAGAAACACCTTTTTGGTGCTCATAATGGCAACATAACAAACACTATAAAACTAAAAGAATTCCTAAAGAATGAAGGTCATATTATTTTAAGTGATAATGATGGTGAAATGCTGGTCCACACTGTTGAGCATTATTTTGATATTTATCTTGAAAAATATCCTGATGCCAAACACAGTAACCCTAAAATCAGACGCGATGCAATGCATAAGGCTATCGTTGATGCAGGTAAACATCTGGAGGGATCGTATGCAGCGGTAATTGTTGATCCAATGACAGAAATAATGTATGCCATCAAAGCTGGCAGCAGTCTCTATGTTGGGGTAGGGGAAATCGAAGGGAATCCCTTCATACTTGCGTCATCAGACCTGACAGCGGTATTGCATTATACGAAAAACCTGGTGCGGATGTATGAGAAAGAGTTCATCGAATTTACTCATGATACCTATCAAGTATATGCCCTTAAGGATTTATCGGTCAAGCAGAAGGATGGAAGTTTCAGAAAATTCTCTGAAGGTGAAGCTATTGATGTAAAAGTCAAAAGAAGTAAACTGCGCGCAGAAGATATTCAGCTCGTGCCACCCTTCAAATATTTCATGGAGCAAGAGATCTATGCAGAACCAGAAAGCAGTAGAAAGCTCATTGCCTTTCTTAAGAAAGGAAGTCGGTGGGGTAAGGTCATAGCTTCGATTGCCAAAAAAGTCGGTAAGTTAAAAGAATATCAAGATAGTTGCAGGAAGATCGTGAAAGCTAATGACTCGGTGAAACAAAAAGAAATCTTCAAATCATTACTAGACAGTCAGGATTTTCTAAAAATCAAAGAATTGTGTTATCAAGAAATCCTTGATATGTTTGAGGAGTTTACAGATCCTGATTTCATCACTGACGAATTCTATTCAGATAATGCAAATATTTTTAAAGATTCTATGGAGGAGGATGTAAGTCTGGACTCTCTTACCCTAGCAAAGATACTGGATGCAGTTTCGGAGTATCATGAAGTTGAAAAATTCCATAAAAAGATCGACGATTTTCTGAAGCTCATATACGAAACATGGAGTAATAGAAGTGCAATATACATCGCAAGCTGTGGAACATCGTATCACGCAGCTCTTACAGCAGCACTGTTTTTTAATGAGATCGCAGGTATTGAAATAGTCCCAATTATTCCAGGTGATTTTAGAGGGCAATATTCTAAGTCCTTGCGCGATCATGATATGCTTATGGGAATTAGTCAAAGCGGTGAGACAAAAGACTTGATAGACATATTCAATGATGTTGATGCGCTAGGTAAGAAGATCAGTAAAGTAGTTATCGTGAACAATATGAACTCAACATTAGGGCAGGAGAAGTCTGATATAGCACTTCCAATCAAATGTGGACCGGAAATGGCTGTGCCAGCAACCAAAAGCTACATAAACCAGGTTGTTCTGATGTATTATTTAGCAATTCGAACTGCTGAGGTGAAACTCAACCACATGAAGAATAACGGATCTTCTGCAGAAGAAATAAATCAGCTTGAACAACACATATTACATAGAATAGATACGCTCGATTATATCCCTGGAATTATTAAGGAAACGATTCAAACCACCACTGCTCAGATTGAGAATATTGCAGAACAGATCTTTCTTGAGCCAAGTATACATATTCTTGCTACAAAATTAAGTCCGGTAGCTCGTGAAGGGGCTTTAAAGATCAGGGAAACTGTACTCAATCACACACAAGGGATTGAAGGAGCTGAATTCAAGCATGGACCAAACACAATACTAGGTGAAAATACCGTTTTTGGTGTTTGGAATATCGAATCTCTTATGAAGAAATTCAATAAAGTGATAGACTTCATATACCATGAAGCCAGCAAAGATCCCGTTATAGATGATACTGATGTGAGGAAGATCATTGCTGATATTGGTGATTTTATTTTTGAAAGAGTCAAACCCTTCAACCTGCTTCCTCATTCACTTAAGCTTTTTGAGAAAGCAGTAGAAAAATTCAATTTCTTTGAAGCATTATATAGAAATTATCCCCTGATTTACCTGACAGGTCCTGATGAACGTGATGTGAAGTTGACCATATCACAGATAAATACACATAAAATCCGTGGTTCTAATAGTTTTCTCATTGCAGAGGACAATGAAGAACTACGAGAAAATATCAGTTCTATTCCAACTTCTCATCCTGATTACAGATACGGTTTTATCGTATTACCGAAGACTGGTGATACATTGTTGACAGTTTTTTCAAGTATTATAGTTCTTCAGCTTCTTGCATTACGTATGAGTGTAAAAAAGATGAAATATCTCAATCGGATTCATGTACCTAACCATGGTGTTCATCCGGACGTCCCGAAAAATGTTTCAAAATCAATAACAGTAGATTAAATAATAAAAGGAATATAATGAGAATCGGTTTTGGGTATGATGTACATCCTCTAGTAAAAGATCGTGAACTGATCCTGGGAGGAATACATATCCCATTTGGAAAAGGACTGGAGGGTCACTCTGACGCAGATGCACTTATCCATGCGATAATCGACAGTCTTTTTGGAGCTGCAAATATTGGAGATATTGGTTCACACTTTCCTGATACGGATGATTCATATAATGGAATCTCAAGTGTCTTGCTTCTGGAACAGGCATCAAAAATTCTGCAAGAGAAGGGCTTTCAAATTAATAATATTGATTCTACAATAGTTATTGAAGAACCCAAATTACAAGGATATATCTCATCCATGCAAAAAACCATTGCCGACAAACTTGACATTGATATCTCAAAAATCTCGATAAAAGCTACTCGGGATGAAGGTTTGGGCTTTGTAGGTAAAGGCGAAGGTGTGAAAGTTTTTGCCGTAAGTTTAATTGAAAAAATATAGCTATATGTTTAATAAAAATCATTATGATCTGGTTATAAAAAACGCCCAACAGCTTGTAACTGCTGCATCTAAAACACCCAAAGTACTTGAGAATTTAAGGGATTTGGGCATTATCACAAATGGTACATGTTGCATCAAGAATGGTTTGATTACTTTTGTTGGTTCAACTTCAGACTTTGATCAACAATATTTTGCTGATAAAGAGATTGATGCAACGGGTATGGTAGTGATGCCCGGTTTTATTGATCCTCATACGCATCCGATTTTTGTGAAAACGAGAGAGGATGAATTCGAAATGAGAATTCAGGGCAGATCATATAAAGAGATTTCCATGTCCGGAGGTGGTATAAGGGCGAGTGTCGAAGATGTACGGAATGCTTCACTCGAAGAACTCGTTGAGCTAGGCGTGAAGCGTGTGAATAAAATGCTGGAAATGGGCACTACTACGATTGAAGCAAAAAGTGGTTATGGTCTTACTACTGAATCAGAAATCAAGATGCTGGAAGCAATAAGTGAAATAAATAGAATTTCTGAAGTTGATATAGTTCCGACATTTCTCGGCGCACATGAATATCCTGAAGAATATAAAGATGATCATGAGTCATATATTACCATAATAATCAAAGAAATGCTTCCTATGGTAAAAGAACGTGGATTAGCTGAATACTGTGATATCTTCTGTGAAGAACATGTCTTTTCTGTGGAAGAATCCAGAGGAATACTTAGTGCAGCTAAGGATCTTGGCTTCAAGATACGGTTTCATGCCGATGAGCTTGAACCTATTGGAGGGGCAGAACTTGCTGCAGAAATCGGAGCTGTATCAGCAGATCATCTTGTGGCTATATCTGATGACGGAATACGGAGCATGAAACAAGCAGATGTAATCCCAATTCTTCTGCCAGCAACTACATTTAGTTTGGGATCAAAGAAGTATGCGCCTGCCCGTAAGATGATCGAAGCTGGTCTTCCAGTAGCACTCTCAACGGATTTCAATCCTGGCTCATGTAACTGTGATTCACAACAATTCGTAACTAGTCTTGCGTGTTTGAATATGCACATGCTGCCCGCAGAAGCGATAAATGCCGTGACGATCAATGCATCTTTCTCACTTGAACGAGGTGATAAGATTGGTTCTATTGAGACTGGAAAGCAGGCAGATATTATAATTTTAGATATGCCAAGATATCAATATCTACCATATCATTTAGGAAGTAGTTGTGTGCATAAAGTTATAAAAAAAGGAAAGATAATTTATTAGATTACCTATGAAGAAAAAAAATATTTTTTTATTTTTCTTGATTTTGTCACCAATTATTTTATGTGCTCAGTCGAAAATAAATGTTTCACAAATCTCAAATCAATATATTGAATATACTATATCAGTAGTTGGAAATGTTATTAATCCAGGAACATACCTGCTTCAACCAACACAAAGAGTATCTGATGCTATAAAAATTGCAAATAGTATTGCATCGGATTCATTAACTATTGAGCAGCAAGAAATTTTAAATAATTCGTCTACACGAAATATTATAGTAAAAAGAAACAGCAAATCTATTCATGTTGATCTGGAGCGATTTCTAAGATGTGGTGACGAGAAACATAATCCTTATGTAAATGATGGTGATGTTATATTCGTTCCAGCAATAGAAAAAAGAGTAAATATTTATGGAGCAATAAATAGAGATGGTGAATATGAATTAGTTAAAGGTGATAAACTTTTAGATATTATTTTGATTGCCATGGGTCTTTCTGATGATGCCTATCTCCAAGAAGCTGAGATTATTAGATTTAAAAATAATAAATCTGAAATCGAAACGATAAAAATCAATTTGCATAATCTTGTTGAAAATCATGATTCATCAGATAATGTAGTACTTAAAAATGATGATAGGATCTATATTCGATCAATCCCATATTTTCACAGAAAAGAATCTATTATGATACATGGAGAAGTCGAGTTTCCTGGAATTTATGCCATTGAAGAAGGGATAACAACACTCTACGATATTTTGGTTCAAGGTGGTGGACCTACTAAAGATAGTGATCTTCAAAATGCATTTCTCCAAAGAAGAGCTAGGGATCACATTACAGATCCAGAATTCGAGCGACTAAAAAAAATGTTGATTGAGGATATGACTTCGTTAGAATACGAGTATTTCAAAACTAAATCCCGAGAACTTAATGGAAAATTTTCAACAGATTTTGAGAAACTATGGTTCGAGAAAAATATGAATTATAATTTCAAACTTAAGACTGGAGATTATATCTATATCCCCGATAAAACAGTTACTGTCAAAGTTTCGGGTCAAGTAAAAAATCCAGGACTTACTACATTTGTTGAGGGCAAGAATTATCTCTATTATATAAATCGGGCTGGTGGTTTTGCATGGCGTGCTCGAAAAGGAAAAGTACGACTTATCAAAGCAAACACTGGTGAATGGCTGAAACCAGATGAAGATACTCCTGTCGAAGTTGGTGATATGATTTTTATTCCCGAAAAACCGGAAATAGAATTTTGGGATTTGTTTAAAGATATTATCCGCGTCACAGCTGAAATAGCCACGGTAGTAATAGTAATACAAAATGTAACCAGATAACTTACTTATAAGGAATTTATTGAATTAACATGAAAGAAAATAAATATATTTACTTATCGGATATAGTAAAACTTCTCTGGAAAAAAAGGGTGTTAATTATTATTGTAGTGTTTCTTGTTTCTGTACTATCAGTAGCCATTAGTTATCTTTTACCAGAGAAGTATGTTGCTACAGCAATAATATTATCGCCTGATAATGATAAAGGCGCACTGGTAGGGTTCAATCCAAATTTATCAATATTTGGTGTAGAAAATTTATTTTCTGGGAATCAAGGAAAATTAAAACTCCTTGCTATTTTACAGAGTAATCAACTTTATACAGCATTAGATAAAAAATTTGATTTACAGAAGAAATATGGAACATTATATAGAGAATATACATTTAAGAAAATTAGAAAAAATTTAAGAATAAAGGAAGGAGATCAAGATCAGATTATCATTTCTATGATAGATACAAACCAGAATTTGATTGCTGATATGGTTAATTATGTCGTGCATTGTCTTGATAGTCTGAATATTGTTCTTTCCACAAATAAAGCAAATGATAATCGAATCTTTATTGAAAGACGTCTTAACATTGTAAAGGATAGTTTGAGATATATTCAAAACGAAATATCAGACTTTATGCAAAAAAATGATATTGTAAGTATGTCAGATCAAATTAAATACGCTGTCGAAAATGCAGCATCTCTAAAAGCTAAAATTACCTTCAAGGAGATTGAATTAGCACTACATTTAAAAAACTATTCACAAGATTCACCCACAGTAAAGATGCTTAGGGATGAGATTGTACTACTTAAGCAAGAATACACAAAGTTTTTTTCTAAGGATAATGAACTATTTATTGGTTTAAATGAAGTTCCTGAATTACAAATGAAGTATTTGGAACTAGAAAATAACATGTTATATTTATCTCAGTTACAAGAATTTATAGGCACGCAATTTGAAAAAGCAAAAATTGAAGAAGCAAAAGATATACCTACTATACAAATTTTGGATAATGCAATACGACCAAATGTACGATATAGTCCTCAACGCGTTAAAATAATTATTCTATCATCTTTCATTGCATTCATTTTAATATCTTTCTTTATTTTGTTGATTGAGAATAATTTTTCACACGATGAATAATGATTTATACATCCTTAGAACTAAAAAAATCTTATTTCGCTGCTATATTACTTACGTTAGTATTAACACTGGTTTTTATAGTAATAAATGATATTGAAGTAATAATGGGATTATTTTTTTTCATACTATTATTTTTTATTGTATATATTCTTTCAAAAAATTTTTCTACGAAATATGGATGTTACCATCTTGTATATATTCTTTGTTTTGCTTTTTTCTTTCGAGCTTCAATCGCATTCGTAACGTCAGTTATATTTGAGTTAGACCCAGCTTATATGCCTGATGCTCAAATGTACCATATGCAAATGACAAATATCGCCAACTCTTTTTTTGAATACACAAAACCAATCTTAAGAATGCACAGTCTTGGAGTCATAATTTATTCTTATATTGGCGCTATTTTCTATTTTATTTTTGGTTCTTCCATGCTTCTTATGAAATTATTCAACTCATTTATTGGAATGTTATTAGTTATAAATGTTTATAGGATTTCCTTTCTAATCTTCGGAAAAAGAACTGCTCTTATAGCATCAGTCCTCGTTGTAATTTGGCCATCAATTGCTTTTTGGGCAAGTCAAAATCTCAGAGATTCTCTCATGGTTTTATCCATTTCTCAAGTTATATATTTCTTTGTTAAAGGTAGATTATATCAGCGTAAGAGATATTTTTATTTGATAATTTTTCCTTTGATTGCATGTATTCTATTAAGATATTATATTGGCATTATTATTTCTATTTTGTTAATTGTAATTCTGATATTTCAATTATCTAAAGTTAATAATTTTTTAAGAGTGTTTAGTTATTTAATTTTAATAGTAATACTTGGATTTGTAGTAAAAATCATAATAGATTTTATTCCATCTATTGTGACACTTTTTAATATAAAACGAAATTATCTTGCTACTGGAGGTTCTGCTTTTTTAACTCATATTCAATATAACAATCTCGGTGAAATGTTATTATTTATGCCAATAGGATTATTCTATTTTTTATTTTCACCTTTTCCAGGAATGAATGAAAATGTAATGCAATCTTTTTCAGCGCTTGAAAATATCATTTTTTATGTCATTTTTATTTGTGCAATAGGAGGTGTATATCAGATTATAAAGAATAAGAAATTTCCCTTAACATTTTTTTTATGTTCAATAATTCTATTTATCTCACTTTTTTATAGTGTTATTGAAGCAAATATGGGTACTGCTTATAGGCATAAAATGCAAATATTACCTTTTATTATTATATTTGCGAGTTATTATTTGAGTAAAATAAAGATAGTTAGAAACCATGAACATGAAAAAACCTGATGAGCTTATTAAAAAGGTTGGAGGGGTATCTTCGATAATATTTATCTCTTCGATATGCTTTTTTTTTGCAAACATATTTTTAGGTCGCTATCTCAGTAAATCGGATTATGGTTATTTCCAATTCATAAGAACTGTTACTTTTATAATACCTTCGGTAGTAGTATTAGGAATGGATATTTCGTTCATCAGGTTTTTCTCACAATCAGATATATCAAATTATAATTGGCTCAGAAATATAGTTATTTCAATTCGAAATACATCGATAATATCATTACCTATAGTCATTTTGGTCGTCGTTTTGTATCATATTACTTTTTTTCATGGCTTTTTAATATATATAATATTAATTTTGTATAGTTTTTTAATATTAAGTAATTCGATTTTACGGTTGAATAGTAAATATTTTACTGCACAATTTCTTACTTCTGGATGGAGGATAATTTTTTTTCTATTTATAGTCTTACTATTTATTACAAATTATCTAACAAAGAAATATGTAGTTTTATTTTATTTTCTTTCGTTTTTAATTTTTGTACTATTCGGTATAAAATTCCTCTTATCAAGCCCCAAAGGTCAAGAACGAGTTTCTAATACATTGCTATTTAAAAAAGGTCTTTTATTTTTTTTTATTACTATTAGCGGCATGATCATGACGCAACTTGATAGATTTTTTATCAGTAAAATACTTGGATTCAAAGCGTTAGGGATTTATGTGGCAGTATCTGTTGTCATAATTACCGTATTTAATTTAATGAGTACTTCTATCGGTTTTGTTTTGATGCCATACTTAGCCAAAGGGAAAAAAATAAAAAAAAAACTCATGTATATACTAATTCCTTCTGTAATGTTGTTGTTATCAATAATATTTATTTTTTTTACTGAATCCATGAACCATTTTTTTTACAAGGGGAGATATGATGGACATCAGAATTTAATAGTTCTTTTTGTTGCTATTGGTGTATTACAGTTTTTTTATAATATTATGTATTTTTCTCTTGGTGGGATCGGTACGAAATTAGATTTCACAAAATTTTTTTTTAGTATAGGTTTATCGATTGTTGTGTTTGTTGTTTTATGTGTTATACTTTTACCCAAACTTAATATTCTAGGTGCTGCTATAGCCACAGCAATAAGTTGGTTAATTAGAGATATCGGTGGAATAATAATACTTAGAAAAAAGAGGCTACATGTTTAAGTTTGTTTTGTTCATTATTGTTATTCTCATAGCTTCTGTATCTTATATTGATGCGATCAATGTTTTGATGTTTGCCTACGTACCCCCACAGTATGTTACAGAAACAATTGAATATTGGGCAGATACGCTTATGTTAGACGGCTTTATCATAGGAAATATTTGTGAGTGGTATCAGAAAGAGGATTATTATAGCTTAAGGACCGATGAGTTAGTTCAATTTAGTACGGTTTGCAGAGAAAATGGCATACAATATAATTTTCTAAAAATTGCACTTGGTTATAAAGAATTTCCAGCATGGCATGATACGGTTGCCATAAAAAGACAATGCAATAATATAATAAGAATCTTGGATTGGGCAAAAAAGGTTGGTTTCTATGGAATTTGTTTTGATACTGAACCTTATACAGTTCCTTTGTGGGATAAAGGATCCGAAAGATTTAAATATGTGGATGTATCAGATATCAAGAGGGGTTTTGAAATTTTTAGCTCTAAAATTTCTGAGAAATTAGAAAGGGAAGATTTAGAGTTACTCATTATTCCCGAAGGAAATTATTTTAGTCTAAAGAAGTATGGGAGTAAATACCAGCTCTGGTCTGATTTTATATCCGGTTTTTTGGAAAATGAGAGCATACATACTATTATTGTCGGTTGTGAATATACCTACAAAAAAATTGATTACAATTCAATAAAAAAATATTCAAAACAATTATTTGAATTTCAAAATGACAAGATAAAATATGCTTATGGGGCGTGGCCCTTAGGGTATTATAAAGCAATAAAAAATCCTCTTTCTGATAAAACAATATTCCTTGATAGTAATTTATCTCAAATGAATAACAGCTGGTTAGATAAAAGTCCAAATTATTCTTCTTTACATTTTCAGAAACAACTGGACAATTTCCATGATTTCTCAAATGAATGGATATGGATTTATTCTCATGGATCTGCATGGTGGTCTTTGACGGATAAAAAATATAAATATATTTGGAAACCAGAAAATCAGTTTTTATTACCCAACAAGGAAATAAAATCCTACATAAATGTTTTACGGAATTTTAAAAAAGAAAATGGATAGAAATTTAGATAGAATATTCACATTATGTTCTCAATGTGGTTATGCAATTTTTAGAATTTTTCCAAACAATTTTATAAAACTAATAATTCGTTATTTTAGATTTGGAGAAAGTAAATTTAGTTTTGGAATCAGATATATTTGTTATAAGTGTATATGTAAATCTTTTGGGAAAAAAGTGATTATCTTTCCGAATGTTTATATATTTTCACCTGAAAATTTAAATATTGGTAATAATGTTTCAATTCACGAATTTTCTTATATTGATGCGACCGGTGGAATAACTATCGGTAATAATGTCATGATTGCCCATAGAAGTACTATAATGAGTTCAAGCCATAAATACGTAACATTAAAAAAGAATTTTAAAGATTTGGGAATTCTTACACGCCCAGTTACAATAGGTAATAATTGTTGGATTGGTGCAGATGTGAAAATTTTGTATGATGTTGCAATTGGTGATAATTGTATAATTGGTGCAGGTTCTTTGGTAAATAAAAATATTACTCCTTTTACAATAGCCGCAGGAATTCCTTCAAAAACGATTAATAAAATTGAGGACAATGAAACGAGTTAGAGTCTTACGAATTATCACACGATTAAACATCGGTGGACCAGCTATTCATACAGTTCTTCTTACTGCACAAATTGATCAATCAATATTCCAAACAAAACTCGTCGCTGGTGAGATTCAAAAGCATGAGTATGATATGGGATATTTTGCAAAAAAATATAATGTGGATCCATTTTATATAACTGGATTGAAAAGAGACATATCTTTTAGTAGAGATATTTTTAGTATTTTTAAATTATATAGAATCATGAGAACATACAAGCCAGATATCATCCATACTCATACTGCGAAAGCTGGTTTTGTGGGAAGAATAGCTGGTTTTCTAGCTGGAATAAAAATAATTATTCATACATTTCATGGAAATATTTTTTCTGGTTATTTTAATAAGTTGAAATCAAGTTTTTTTATAAAATTAGAAAAAGTTCTTTCCCTAATCTCAACAAAAATAATAGCCCTTAGTAAACAGCAAAAGAGAGAATTAATAGACCTTAAGATCGCAAAATGCAATAAAATATCTATCATACAATTAGGTTTTGATTTTAATAATATTTTACCATCTTCTTCAGATAAAAATAAATTTAAATCTCGATATAATATTCCAGAAAACTCAAAATTAATAGGAATCATTGGAAGACTAACCCATATAAAAAATCATGATTTGTTTATTCAAATTGCAGAAAGACTTTTAGACAAATATGACAATATATATTTTCCAATCATTGGAGATGGTGAATTAAAAGATGAACTACAAGAAAGCATAAATAATAGAGGATTACATAAATATGTTTTTATCACTGGTTTCATTAAGGATCTGAAACCAGTATATGCAGATTTGGATGCAGTGGTATTAACTTCACTCAATGAGGGTACACCAGTTGCAATAATTGAATCAATGGCAGCATTGAAATTAGTTTGCTGTACAGATGTTGGAGGTATCTCAGATTTTATTGAAAATGGTGTGGATGGTTTTTATTTTGATAAATATATACCTGATCCTTTTGTAGATTTTTTAAGCAATTGGATTGAAAACCCATCTTCCTATAAGGATATACCTACGAAAGCAAGTAAAAAAGCGATTGAAACTTTTAATGAATCAAGACTTATTAAAGATATTGAAAATCTATATTTAGAGTGTTTGAAACATCAATGAAAATAATATTTATTATTATTATGTGCAATAAAATTGTATTCGATGGTTTTGATAATAATTGACGTGTTCATTTTTTGAATAAATAGTAGTTGTAAAATATTTCGTTTAATTTAACTAAAATGGAATAAAAGGAAAATATATGAAAAAATTATTAGGTTTCATCGTTATAATAATATTCTTTTGCTCTCTATTCTTTGTCGCAAATGCTGATCCTACAATTACTACAGAGCAAACCAAAGTCTTTGAAAGTAATCAAAATAAAATTGAAGATATCCCACGTGGTCTTGATGAAAATCAATTAGAAAACAGCGAGATAATTGAGGATTTAGAGAAAGATGATAGTGAAAAATATGGTTATTATAATCTTGAAAGAAAGATATTTACAGAGCTTCCAATTTTTGGAAAAAAATTCTTTGATAAAGGTGCAATAAGCTTTCCTACAAAAAGGTCGATTTCAATTCCCTCAAGTTATATACTCGGAACAGGTGATGAATTAACTATTAATGTCTGGGGTAATTATGAAAAAAATTATAAAGTCGAAGTGAATCATGAAGGTGATATATTTCTATCCAATATCGGTCCACTAAAAGTACAAGGAAAGACTCTACATGAAGTTAAGCAAATTTTACATAATAAATTAACAGCTAAGTATGCTAACTCGGATGTATACTTTTTTTTAAGTAATCCAAAATTATTATATTTATCTATCGGTGGAGAAGTGGAAAAACCAGGTAACTATACTTTACCGCCACTTTCTAATATTTTACAAGCTGTTAATGTTGCCCTTGGCTTCACATATAATGGATCAATGAGAGATGTTCAGGTTATAAGAAATGGTAATACTGTACATGAAGTAGATCTCTATCCATATTTATTGGAAGGCATAATTGATAGTTTTATGCTTCAACCAAATGATATCGTTTTTGTGCCACCAGTGAAGACAAGAGTAGCACTGAAAGGTTTTGTTGAGAGGAATGCTGTTTTTCAGTTAATAGATAATGAAGGCATTAAGGAGTTAATTGAATTTGCTGGAGGTTTTTTACCACAAGCAGATTTGACTCGAATACAGATTGACAGAATCTTAGAACCATCTGAAAGATTAGTTGGTTATCCAGAAAAAGAAATAATTAGTATCAATTATAATAGCTTAGATAATAGTTCTAATTTCAAGCTTAAGGATGGAGATGTTGTTACAGTTTATAAAATTTCAGATTTAGTGACCAACTATGTCACTATAAAAGGTTCAGTTTTTAAACCAGGAAAATACTCTATAGAATCTTCGCCTTCATTAAAACAGTTAATAAATAACTCAGGAGGTGTATTTGATGATGCATACTTAGATAGATGTGATGTTTTGAGAACATATTCTGATGGGAAGCAGGAAATCATAGATTTAAATTTAGAGGAAATTCTATATAAAAATGATAATTTTGCACTACAAAAACTAGATGAAGTAACTATATATTCTATTTGGAATTTTAAAGACAAGTTCTCTGTTTCAATTAATGGCTCGGTGAGAAAACCAGGTACATACCTTTATACTGAGAATATGAATTTAGGAGATTTATTAGCAAAATCAGGAGGTGTTTTAGAGGATGCCTATCTAGAAAGATGTGATATCCTGAGAACGTATTTTGATGGAACTACAGAAACAATTGATTTGAATCTTGGAGATTCATTAAAGATGAATAATTTAAATTTTACACTTCATCAACTAGATGAAGTGACTATATATTCTGTATGGGATTTTATAGATAAATTCAATGTTACCATTAATGGGGCTGTGAGAAAACCAGGCAAATATATGTATACTAAAGATATGGAAGTTATTGATCTTTTGACTCAAGCTGGAGGATTTGAATATTTTGCAGATTCAACATGGATTGAGATATCACGTTTAAAACTGATTGAAGAACATGAAGATACTCTCTGGAATGTTTTTCAGCTTGATCTAAATAATAAAAAAAACTATAATTATAAACTGAAAGAATTTGATAGAATTTTTGTTAGAAAACGATCCGAATTTAGGATTCAGGATATTGTACACATAGAAGGGGAAGTCAAATATCCTGGTGAATATTCATTAATTACAGATGAAGATAACCTCATGCATCTTATAGAAAGGGCTGGTGGAGTTACCCAAAGAGCTTTTACAAAAGGTATCATGGTTTTACGTCCATTATTAAAGAGGACTTTTACAAACGAGGAAATAAAAAATATTATTAACAACGCTTATGAAATGGAATATGATACAACAGCTAGTGTCATAGAGATTGTAGAAAAGTCTGGTTTTGTGAAATTCAAAAATATAAATTTTCAGAGGGTAAATGTAGATCTCAATTCAGTACTTGATGGGAAAGAAAAGTTCATCGTAAAAAATGGCGATATAATCAATGTTCCAAAGAAAACTGATGAGGTTTTTGTTATCGGTGCAGTTCCAAGAAGTGGTACATATAAATTGAAGGATAGAAAGAATTATAGGTATTACATTGAATTAGCAGGTGGATTGAATGAAAATGCTGATAAGAAAAATATTTCGATTTTAAAGTACAATGGATTGGTTTATACAAAGAGCCTTAGTCGTATTATCATTGAAAATGGTGATTATATAATTATACCCAAAGAATTGAAAAAACCATCTCATTTCTGGTCAAACCTGAAAGACATAGCACTTGTTATAAGTAGCATCGTCTCATCTACATATATCATATACCAGATCACAAAGTAGATTTATAAATTATACTAAATATAGAGGTGATATGCAAGATAATTCTATTCATCTAAAAACCTATGGTAACATTATCTGGAAACATAAAAAGTTATTGTTCATTTCACTAATAATAACATTGGTTCTTTCTGTTGTTATCAGTCTTTTATTACCAAAATGGTATAAAGCAACTGCAGTTATTATGCCCACAGCTTCAGAAAAAAATAAGTTATCAGGCTTAAATACAAATTTGAGTACTTTTGGTTTTGGTAGTATGTTTGGAAGCAACGAAGATCAAATGCGTTTAATGGCAATATTAAAAAGTACTAATATGTTAAAAACACTAGATAATAAATTTGATTTTCAGAAAAAATATTACACAAAATTTAAATTTAAAACTTATAATAAGATAAATTCTAATTTAAGAATTGAGGTGGGTGAAGAAGAGCAAATCAAAATTTCTTTTTATGATAAAGATCAGAATTTAGTTGCGGATATAGTAAATTACATCGTTCATTCTCTCGATAGTCTGAATATATATTTTTCAAGCAATAAAGCTCAAGAAAACCGAAGGTTTATTGAACATAGATTGAAACTCATTCAGGATAGTTTAGAATTCTATGACTATCAATCTAAAATGTTTATGCAGAACCATGAGATTATAAGCTTAGATGAACAATTAACAGTCGAAGTTAAACAAGCAGCTGAAATAAAAGCACAAATAATGTCCAAAGAAGTGGAACTTGAGGCAATGAAAATTAATTATCCATCATCTCAAGAACATATTCTGAATGCTGAGGTTAACTTAGAAATCCAAAAAAATAAATATAATGAAATGTTTGTAGATAATAAATTAAATGGTCTTTTCGTGAATTTAGAAAATGTGCCAAATATCGTTACTCAGTACGCACAACTACAGAGAAAAGTACTATATTTTTCTAAGCTTATCGAATATTTAGGTCCTCAGTATGAACAAGCAAAGATCGAAGAAGTAAAAGATATATCAACCATTCAAGTTTTGGATAAAGCAACAAGGCCAGAAAAGAAGAGTAAGCCAAAAAGAGCAAAAATAGTGATTTATTCATTAGTTGCGATGTTCCTGTTGATTACAATAAATCTGATAGTTAGTGAGAATAAGAAGAGTCATTTATATTAAAATTAAATGAATAGAAAGTCACAGAAAACACTATTAATTTGTTCAGGTATTTTTTTACTTATTTTAGTTGTAGTATACTTAGAAATTTTTGTTGGATTTAAAAGTAATAAGGTAAAAGAAGATCTTTTTTATCCTGTGATTATATCTTTTTTTCTTATTGGTTTCATTTCACTCATAAATTTATATCAGGACTTGTCAAAAAGACCTTTTTCTCTATATGCTATTTTTTGGATTTTTAATTTTTTTTTCTTTTTCCTCTCTCCACTGAGTAGTTACCTTCTGGATCGTTTCCCTCTTACACAGGGAACTTTTGGAATTCACTACTCTGCTTCCTCAATAATCTTGATAGCAAATAGTGCAATTATTCTTTGGTCTACGATTTTTATGATATCGTATTTTACGTTTCATAAAGAAAAATCATTCTTATTTAAGCTACTACATAAACCTTTATTAAAACAGATCAAAAATGAGAATATTAAAATTGCGATTGTATTATCCATATTTATTGGAGTAATCCTGGTTGTCTCATTTGGATTAAAAAGTTTTACGACGAGAGGACTATTTGATGAAATAACCAAACAAAAAGTACAGTCAAGACCAATGCTGTTGATTGCAAGGCAATTTTTACGCACAATTCCAGCAATAACCGTTGGATCTCTTTTTTTGGTTTCACTAAGAAAAATATTCAAAAGAAAACTACTGTGGTATCTATTAGTAAGCATATTATGTATTATAACTTTAATTCTTTCAAATCCACTAGGGGCCGCAAGAAGCTGGGTCGCTGCGGTTTATCTGGGATATTTTGCAATTTTAATTTTTAAAAAATGGGTTAATGGAGCTGTCTTTTTACTTACAATGTTGATTGGTTTATTGGTTGTTTTCTCTGCTATTAATATTGGCAGAAGACTCTATATAGAAAAATCATGGGGTGAGCAAAGTTTAAAGTTTGACCCAATGGGCCCAAAAGAATTGATGACTAGTGGAGGTTTCGATGCTTATGAGAATTTTTGTCATACCATTGAGTTGTCTAAGATCAAAGGAATCACCCATGGTAAACAGTTACTCGGTTCAATGTTATTCTTTATACCAAGGAGTATATGGTCGTCAAAGCCAGTAGGTTCTGGTGCGGAAGTCGGTAATTATTTGGTTCAAAACTATAATTTAAACTACAGTAATGTTTCCTGCCCACTTATTGCGGAGGGTTATATTAACTTCGGTTTCTTTGGTATTATCCTATTCGCTATTGTCTTTGGTAAGATCATTTCTTTGCTGGATTTTCTATATTATAAAATTGCTAAGGAAAAAGATTATTTGGCGTTATTTAAACTTTTATATCCATTCCTTTTAGGTTTTTTCTTTTTTATGTTAAGAGGCGATCTCATGTCATCATTTGCGTATGTAATTGCTTTTGCCTTTTCTTTTATTGTTTTCTTCGTAAAAGTTCCAGAATGTTTAATGGTGAGATCATAGTAATAATAGCATAATGAGCATAAAAAAAGCCCTTCCATCATTAAGCTATATAACAATTGGTATAATTTTTGGTAAATTAACTGGTTTTCTTAAGCATTTTCTTATCATAAAATATTTTGGTCTAACCTACAAATCTGATGTATTTTTTATTGCTAATACCATCACCGAGATGGCTATTAATATTGTATTGGCTGGTTTACTAACTGGAGCATTCATTCCAGTTGCAAGTGAAGTATTTATAAAATTTGATGAGAAAAGATTTTCTGAATTTGTGAGTTCTGCTTTTATCATTATTGGTGGGATCGTAATGTTTGCATCAATATTACTCTATATATTTTCTTATCAACTTGGTAAAATCATGGCACCAGGCTATTCGTTTGATCAATATCTAATACTTTCGAAGATTTTCAAATTACTATCTCCAGGGATTTTGTTCATTGGTTTAGCAGCAATGCAAAGAGGAATAATGCATACGCTGGAAAGCTTTCTCGTTCCGGCATTTGGACTATTCATTGCTAATGGAGCCACAATTATTTCAACAATTATTTTCTATAATAAGATTGGAATTTATGCCCCAGCAATTGGAGTAAGTGGAGGATTCCTGTTATGGTTTTTGATGCAATTACCTTTTACTGTGAAGTATTTACATTTTAAACATTTGTCAAAAATTTTTGATAGGTTTATAAAAAAATTATTTAGATTATGTATTCCTGCTATATTAGTTATATTGTTGACTAATATTATTTTGATAATTGAGAAAGCTGTTGCATCAACATTTATTGAAGGTTCAGTGAGTCAACTTAATCTTGCTTTTAGAATTGTCCATGTGTTTTCTAGTATTCTTGCAATACCTTTAGCAACGATCATTTTACCAAAGATGTCAAAATATTTTGGCAATAATGACTTGCATAATCTATTCCTATTAAGTAAAAGATCGATTAAAATAGTAAGTGTTGTCATATTTATCTTCCTTAGTTTTATTATACTAAACGACAAACTTATTATTCATTTATCACTTACTTTGCTTAATATTTCATTATTTTATATCAATTTAATATCAAGTTTTTTGACTATTTACGCTTTTGCTATTGCAGTGCTTTTTTTATATATCATTATTCAACGAATTATTTATTCCACACAAAAAATCATCCATCTGGTATTAGCAAATTTCTTTGGAGTTATCTCTTATATAGTTGTTATAGTAATTTTAAAAAAACCTCTTGGTATATATGTTTTGCCATTAGCTTACTTTTTTTATGCGCTTACCGTTGTGTGTTATCTAATGTTCATAATAAAAAAAAATATCCTTTTCGCATATCCATCTTTAATAGATAAAAAAATCTTTATATATGGATTAATTACTATTATTGTATCACTAAGTCTGCGGTTTTATGCGTTTAACAACACTTTCATATTACTTATCTTTTCGATTGTCATAGTCATTCTTTATCTATGGATGATTGAGAGAAATAGATTATTAAAAATTGGAAATATCCTGAGGAAGAAAAAAGGATGATTATTGCTATAAATGCTATATCTGCGAAAAGTGGTGGCATGAAAACCTATGCAGATAATTTGATTAGGTCATTGGAAAAATATACGCAACATACTTTCCATGTTTGGTTGCCAAAAAATAGTAATTATTCATTAAAGAAAAATGTAGTACTACATGAAACTACTATTACGTATTCTAACAATATTATCAGATTTTTATATGAGCAAATATACCTAAGAAAAGAAATAAAAAAAATTAAAGCAGATATGCTCTTTTCAACCGGTAACTTCGGATTGTTCTTCATAGGAATAAAGCAAATCATATTTATAAGAAATCTATTATATTTTGATAAAAATTATCTCACCTATATTTATCCATACAACTCTCTCAAAAAGAAAATTCGATTTAACATAAAGAAATTTCATATCTATATTTCTGCACTCATAAGCGATGCAATCCTATTAAGTTCAGAACATATGAAGAGATCACTTCTGAATTATTATCAAACATTGGAAAATAAATGCATCATGTTATATCAGGGAACTAAGATTGATTTTTTTTGCTATAAAGGAGAAAAGGCGACAAATGATAAAAGTATAAATCTATTATATGTTTCAAAGTATTATGCTCATAAAAATCCTGGAGTCATTGCTATAGCAGTTAAGATATTATTGATGCAGAACATAGAAATACACGCAAGAATTACGATGGATCTTGATACAGAACATGCAAGGTCTATGGCAACATGGAAAAATGATTATGCAAAATTATATGATAAGAAATTAAAGAATAACCTTGTTCTCGGTGGAGCTGCATACGAAGATGTTCCAGAGTTATATAAACATGCTGATATATTTATTTTTCCGTCTATATCAGAATCTTATGGACATCCTATGATAGAAGCTATGGCTGCAGGACTGCCAATTATTGCAGCTGATACAGAAATAAATCATGAGATTTGTGGAGATGCTGCAATATACTTTTCACCTTTTGATGGAAAAGAATTGTCCGAAAAAATAATTACTTTGCATAATAATAAAGAACAAAAACTCAAAATGATTGATATAGGAAAAAATCGGATAAAATTGTTTAAATGGGAAGACCATGTAAGCAATTTAATTAAAATTTTTGAGGATATGTATGAGTAGAAAAGACAAACTGTATTTTCTTGGAGATTGTTTCTTTAGGACAAAAAATAACAGTAACCCTTTCGCCATAATTAATAATCAATTAGAAGATGCTTATGTCTTAAGCAATTTTGAAACGTCACTATATGAAAGTTTTACAGAAAACACTAGCAAACTTGTTCAACTGGGTATTAGCATCGAGGAAATACCATCTGGTGCAATAGATAATATTGATTGTTTTAATTTAGCAAATAATCATACATTTGATTTCGGTGAAAAAAGTTTATTATATACAATTTCTTTCTTAAAAGAAAATAATAAACAAATCATTGGCATTCGGGATTATGAATTTGTCATTACAGAAATTAATGGAAAATCAATTGGATTTGTCTCCTGCGTAGCGTATTCGGGTATAAAAAGAAACATATATATTGATCATAAAGATGCTTTAGAAATTATTAAAAGTACTCGAAATAAGTGCGATTATATCATTTTGTCTATTCACTGGGGAACAGAATATGCTAATTTCCCAAGTCCCAGTCAAAGAAAAATGGCTAAGCAATTTATACATGAAGGAGTTGATTTACTGATTGGTCATCATCCACATGTTATGCAAGGATATGAAATGATAGATGGAAAATATGTATTCTATTCTCTTGGTAACTGTAATTTTAGAATCAATAAACAATGGCTGTCTGAATGGACAGATATATCAATGATCGTAAGGATAGAGGATAGTAGAATAAATTCAGCAATATGTGAGTTTTATAAGATCGATGAAAACTATTGTTTAAATTATCTTGATTCCAAGGAAAAAAAGGGAGCAGAAGAACATCTATGTTCCATTTCTAATCAAAATTTACAATTGGGATGGATGAAATGGGGAATTGAGATATCACCTGTTTTCATTCGCCAGGAGATGAATGCTTTTAAGAAAAGATTCAAAAGAAAGGAACTAAGACAATACATGATTTTTTGTTACTGGCTTACACGACCCAAAACGTTATTCATGATCTTCTCTTATACGATACATTCAATAGTTAAAAGAAAGAAAAATGCAAAAAGTATATAACAATCTACCGATATTTTTACAAAATATTATATGTTCTTTATATGGACAGAAAATAAAAAAACAAAGATTTGGAGAATACTTTTTCAAAACTTTACAATGGCTTGAAGATTCACAGTGGTGGTCGGAAAATGATATAGATAATTATCAGAACGAACAAATCAAGAAGTTAGTGGAATATGCCTATAAAAAAGTGCCATACTACAAAGAGTTATTTCATGAAAATAAATTACAACCAGAGGATATAAGAACAAAAGAAGATCTTTACAAAATTCCGTTGTTAACAAAAGAGTTATTTAGAAATAATTGGAAAAAAATAATTTCAAGTGATTATAAAATAAGAGATTTAATTCACACACATACAAGTGGCAGCACCGGTAAAGCGCTTGATTTTTATTTATCTTCAAAAGCTTTACAGTTTCAATGGGCTGTGTGGTGGAGATTTCGCGAGAGATTTAAAGTACAATTTGGAGATCTTCATTGCAATTTTACAGGAAAGATTGCTGTACCCATTCAACAAATGAAACCACCTTATTGGAGATATAATAAACCTATCAATCAATATCATATTAATATGCATCATGTAACTCCTAATAAAATAAATTCAATAGTTGAATTTCTGAATTCTAAAAAGTTTATATACTATGCTGGATATCCATCAATACTATACCAACTTTGTTTGATTATGGAAGAAAATGATCTTCATATTACTCATCCTCCCAAAGTTGTTTTTACTGGTGCAGAGAATTTATTAGATGAACAAATCGAAAAAATTGGATCAATTCTACATTGTAAGGTTACGGACCAATATGGATTTGCAGAAGGTTGTGGAAATTCTTCTAAATGTGAAAGAGATCTATATCATGAGGATTTTGAATTTGGTATTCTCGAATGTGTGGAGGGGGATAATACAATAAAATTCATGAATCAGAGAACTGGTAAAGTAGTAGGAACTGGATTTGCTAATTATGCAATGCCGTTTATCAGATACGATGTGGGAGATGTCGGAACATGGATTGATACAAAATGTCCATGTGGCAGACTGTCGAGAACCATGAAATATATTGACGGAAGAAATGAGGATTATATTATAACTCCCGAAGGAAGAAAAATACGAAGGATTGGTTATATATTTCAAGCTACAAGAAATGTGAAAGAAGTACAGTTAGTTCAAAAGAAACAAGGAGAAGTCATTGTAAAAATTGTTAAAAGAGATGAATACTCCATAAAGGATGAAAAAGCAATACAAAAGGGAATAGCTCATTGGTTAAGCCCAAAACTAAAGATTGATTTCCTTTATGTTTCAAATATTGACAGAGAACCATCTGGAAAATTAAAAATAGTAAAGACCTTACTACATAAGAATAATCCTGATCAATAAGATATGTTCACTATGAAAAAAATAATCCTTTTATGTATTGTGCTATTCTGTTCGATAAGACTTTATACAGACGATAATAAAGTACTATATTTACATTCTATTAATAAACTAGTTGGTTCAGGTGATGTTGATATTGATACTGCAACGATGCTAAAAGCAATATCCTTTATTAAATCCCGAGGAATTGGTGCAGTATGTTTGAATGAAAATATGAATTTACTTCTCAATAAGCATATTGATTTACCTAGTAATATTCGTTTGTTTTCAGAAGGTCGTGGTGCAACATTGGAGTTTGTAAGTCTCTCAGGTAATGATACCTTTCTTCGTATAAAAAATACAAATAATATCCTTATTGAGAACTTAAAAATAAATGGGAATAGCATTGAGAAACGAATTACAGCTATTGGAATCTTTTCAACAAATGATTCTATAAAAACAGATAATATAATGATTCGCAACTGTTCATTTCAAAAAAACACTATCGAAAGTAGTGATATGGCAATCTTTATTCGAGGGATTGGTTTTTCTTCTTGTAAGAATATTACTATTGAAAATTGTATATTCAAAGATTATTTTAGAGGCATAGTCATTAATGGAAAAACAGAAAAGATTAAAATCCTTAATAACTCCTATATTAATATTAAGAATGGAGGAATATATGTGAGTTGTACAGAAGGTGATTATTGTCAAAACGTAATTATAAAAGGGAATACGTTATCTGAACTTGGAGGTTTGGGGTATAATGGATATCCGATTTACTTATCCACAAATGGTGATAGTGTGAAAAATTCTAACATCAGGATTATAGATAATGATGTGTTTGGAAATTATATGTATTATGATTTTGAAAAAACCAATGGTAATGCAGATATGATTGCTGTGTATGATTGTGAAAACACCTTTGTTCAGGGTAATTCTGTTAGGGGCGGTGGCGATGTTGGTATATGTCTCTGGAGATCAAATCGAGTATTGGTCTATGACAATATAGTAAGCTTCAATAATACAAAAGGAATCGCAGTATATGCTTCAAATAATTGTATTGTAGCAAATAATATAGTGTATAATAATTGTTTATACAAGGAAGGTTTACCCAAAGGTTATAAAAGATCTGGTATATTTGTTCATAACTATGGATCTCCAGCCAAATATTCATATTATAATTATATTGTTGGCAACAGATGTTATGATGATAGATTCGAGAAAGAAAAAACTCAAGATTATGGAATATACATAACCAAAAATAATTGTTATAATTACATTGGTGAGAATTTATTGGAAGGAAATAAGAAATATAATATTGTCTCATGTGAACCTACAACAAAAATTTATGGACAAGATACAGGGTTGATAAACTGCAGTGAGGAATGAATATAATGATAATAGATATATTTAATAATAATTGGAGTTATTGTAAATGAAACAACTTATTCAATCATACAAAACTGGAAAGATAGAAGTCGTTGATGTTCCTACACCAGGTTGTGGAAGTAATGGTGTACTGGTTGAGACAAAGACATCATTAGTTTCGGCTGGAACCGAGAAAATGATGATAGATCTGGCAAAAAAATCACTTGTTGGAAAAGCCCAGGCACGGCCTGACTTAGTAAAGCAAGTACTGGAAAAAATCAAACGCGATGGATTAAAACCTACGCTTGAAAAGGTCTTTAGCAAACTTGATTCTCCTGTTGCACTTGGCTACTCCTGTGCGGGAGAAATACTCATGGTTGGGAGTAATGTGACTAATTTCAAACCAGGTGATAGAATTGCCTGTGCTGGTGCAGGGTATGCAAGTCATGCAGAGATAAACTTTATTCCTCACAACCTTGTTGCAAAGATTCCTGAAAATGTGTCCTATCAACAGGCATCATTTACCACCGTTGCAGCTATTGCGCTGCAAGGAGTTAGACAGCTTGATCCCACTATCGGTGAAAAGATAGCAGTTATAGGGGCAGGACTTATAGGTCAAATAACCATACAATTACTCAAAGCAAATGGCTGTGATGTGATCGCAATTGATATTGCAAGGGATAAACTGGAACTCGCAAAGGAAATGGCGGCAGATGCAGTAGCACAAAATGCAGATATGATTGAAGCAGTCCAGGAATTTTCAGATGGAAAGGGGGTCGATGGAGTAATCATTACAGCCTCAACAAAATCCAATTCCTTAATGGAAAGTGCTGGGGAACTTTGTAGGATAAAAGGTCGAGTCATCATCGTGGGAATGTTTCCGATTGAAATACCTCGTGATGTTTACTATAAAAAGGAACTCGAATGTAAACTTTCGATGTCTTATGGACCTGGACGTTATGATCCTCAGTATGAAGAAGGGGGAGTAGATTATCCATTTTCCTATGTGCGATGGACAGAACAAAGAAATATGGAAACAATTCTCAATCTTATATCACAAAAAAGAATTACTCCAGAAAAATTGGTGACACATACATTTGAATTTACAGATGTGCTAAAAGCTTACGAACTAATCACAGATAAAAAGAGTGAACCTTATCTAGGTATTGTTTTAGAATATCATAATGTAGAAAAACAACATACAATAGTTGAGCTGAAAAAAATCAAAAAGGAAAGCATAATTGAACTTGCTTTAGTAGGTGCAGGTAATTTTTCTCAATCTGTAGCATTACCTTTGCTTAGCAAACTTACTCTAAATTTTACTACACTTGTTGATTTCGATACTTCTATCGGCACTCACATTGGGAAAAAATTCAATTTTGAGAAAGTTTCTTCATCACTGCAAGATGTTTTGAATAATAAAAATATCAATACAGTTATGATAACTACTCCACATAATACACATGTAAATTTAGTAATTTCATGTTTAAAAGCTGGTAAGAATGTGTTTGTAGAAAAACCTCTTGCTTTGAACGAACAGGAACTTCTGGAAATTAAGAAGGTCTATGATAAAGTTAAATTGCATCTTATGGTTGGTTTCAATCGAAGATTTTCATCTCATGCTAAACGGATAATTAAGTTTATGAGTAAAGCGAGTACACCAATGATTATGAATTATGTAATCAATGCAGGCGCAATACCACCAGAACACTGGACTCAAAATTTTCAAGTTGGTGGAGGAAGAATTATTGGTGAAGTATGTCATTTCATAGATTTTATGCAGTTTATTAGTGGTAGTGATCCTAGTCTTGTATTCGCAACTTCAATTGATACGTCCAATGATCTATACAATAATGATGATTCTATTCATATTACAATAAAGTTCAAAGATGGATCAATTGGTTGTATTACTTATCATGCTGTTGGAGAAAGCTCATTGCCAAAAGAATATTTTGAAGTAAGTGCAGGGACAAGAACAGCAAAGATGTATAATTTTTATCGAACTGAGTTATTCAACAAAGGGAAAAAAACTAAATATACTACAAAAGTTCAGGATAAAGGGTTTACAGAAGAATACACACAGTTTTTTGACGCAATAACCAATGGTAAAGAAACTCCAGTAGATTTTCATAGTATTTACCTAACGACACTCCTCTCTTTAAGGGCAACTGAATCTTTGAAGACAGGATTGTCATTAAAATTATAACCAATGACAATTGCTACGTTCATTTTGTATTTTCATACTATTCGATATATGAAGCCAATACAAATATATTGGAAAATCTGGTTGAAATTCTCAAGATATTTTTTAAATCTCAATAGTAAAAAAACTAATAATCTCAATGTGGTACGAATTCCAGTTCTTAACTTGCCGGAGATAGACAATAAGAATCTTAAACACTATAGAATTTTTGATGAAGAAATTAATTTATCGCGGATTGATTGGAAAATGGATAATAAAACAAAACTTTTTCAGTATCATATACACTACCATGATTTTTTATTATATTTGAATAAAGATGTAGGTCTAAGTATTATTTATGATTGGATAGATAATAATCAGCCATCACGTTCGTTTGCCTGGGATCCTTATACTATTTCATTAAGAGTTGTGAATTGGATAAAATTTATTTCTCGTTATCAAATAAAGGATACAAAAATAGTAACTTCATTATTTTTACAAGGAGAATGGTTAGCCAAGCAAAAGGAATATCACATTCTTGCAAATCATCTTTTTAAAAATATTATTGCTCTTTTATATGTAGGATATTTTTTCCAAAAGAAATCTTGGACAAATTGGGCATTGAATAACCTAAAAAAACAGGTAAAAGAACAACTCACGGATGACGGATATCACTATGAATTTTCACCAACATATCATGCAATATTTGTTGCTGATACGTTAGATGCGTATAATTTATTAATAAACAATTTAAGCCAATACAGGAAAGACATTATCCATTTTTTACAAGAACGGATAAAAAAATCAATCAATTGGACACAGTATTTTAGTACGAATGAAAAATATCATGCAATCAATGATGTAAATTATCAGGATGTTCCTACTCCCCATCAGCTATTTTCCTATGCTGAAATGCTGCATATTGGAACTCAGGAATTGTATAATGAAGATTCAAGATATTATCCGATATTACGAAATGGTGAGCTGAAGATTATGTTTTATTGTGCTCCTATAAATCCCCCTTATAATCCTTCTCATTCTCATGCTGATATGCTCTCTGTATTGTTATGGAATAAGGATAAGCCTCTTTTGGTAGATACAGGAAATTATTGTTATGAAGAAAATATGTTAAGAGAATATTCACGTTCAACTAAAGCCCATAATACAGTCGAAATTGATGGAATCGATCAATGTGAACTATGGAAAGCTTTTAGAATTGGAAAAAGAGGAATTCTTGCGAATGGAAAGTATACAAAAAATAGCTTGACCTGTTCTTATCAATATCATGAAAGAATAACATTAATACATCAAAGAACAATAAAAAATGAAGAGAAAAGTATCATTATTACGGATATTCTGAAGGGAGATGGAAAACATAGTTTTATTTTACTATTCCATTTTGCTCCTGAATGTACTATTGAGTTGAATAAAAATATCCTAACGGTTGAAAAAAAAATAAAGTTTATTCTTTCAAATGAACGGATTATTATTGAGAAAACCCCATTTTTCTCAGAAATGTATGAAACTGAAATGATAGAAACAGTTAAAATTTCAGGTACATTTTATAATAAAATTGTGCTCGAAACAAGAATTTTTCCACTATGAGAATTTTATATATCTCTCAGTATTTTTATCCTGAGATCGGAGCAACTACAAACCGAGCAGTTGCGAATATAAAACACCTGGTGAAAAATGGACATAAAGTAACAATTCTCACAGAAATACCTAACCACCCACAGGGAAAAATTTTTAAGGGGTATAAAGGCAAGTTTTTTTGTCATGAAAAGATCAACGGTTATGATATTTTACGAACATATGTCTATACTACACCCAAAAAGAATTTTTTTACTCGGACTCTTTTCTATTCGACATTCATGGTTTTCGGAATTATTACTGCTGTGCTGAACTGGCGATGGTTTGATATTGTGTATGTATCCTCTCCTCCGCTTTTTGTGGGTGGGATCGGGATCGTTATCAAAAAGCTTTTTCCTCATACAAGATTTATTTTTGAGGTAAGAGATCTATGGCCTGATGTTGCAATTGAGATCGGTGAACTGAAGAATCGAACATTTATGAAGCTCAGTTCTAAACTTGCTATGTATTGCTATTCTCTTTCTGATAAAATAATATCTGTAACTGAATATTATAAAGAAGAAATAATTAACAAAGGTATTCCTGGAAATAAGATATTTATTGTGAGAAATGGTACTGATATCAATAATTGGAAAAAATGCGAACAAAAAAATCTTCAAGATAATTATCACTTTTATAATAAGTTTATTGCAATTTACGCAGGAAATCTTGGGTTAGCTCAAGGAATTGATACTATCCTTTATGCAGCTAAAGAACTTAAAGAAGAAAAGGATATACTGTTTCTAATTATAGGAGATGGTCCAGAAAAGGAAAAATTATACTCATTATATAATAAATTTTCTTTAGAAAATGTCGCTTTTCTTGATTCAAAACCCCCTCATGAAATTTCAAAGTATTTATCTACTGCACATTGTGGTATTGTGCCCTTAAAAAAATCAAAAGCATTTTGTGGCACTATTCCTTCAAAGCTTTTTGACTATCTTGCCTGCGAGTTACCAATTCTCCTTGGTGTCGATGGAGAGGCTCGAAAGATTTTGGAAGAAAGTAATGCAGGACTTTTTTATGAACCAGAGAATTACATGGACTTAGCTAATAAAATTATTATGTTGAAAAATAATTATGATCTGGAAAAATTAGGACGTCAGGGAAGATGTTTTGTAGAGAAATTCTATAACAGACAAATCCTGGCTAAAAGCATTGAAAAAATTGTAAACAACGAATAATGTTATATTTCCTGAAAAATAAAAAAGATAACTTGCCTTATAAGTTTAGTATTGCTGTTTGCAGTACAATATAAATGGAGAATTGCATGAAATATTTAGTTACGGGTGGAGCTGGATTTATCGGCTCGAATATAGTCAAAGAACTTCTTGATAGGGGAGAGAAAGTACGTGTGCTTGATAACTTCTCTACTGGTAAAAGAGAAAATATATTTATATATAAGGACAATCTAAATTTTGAATTGATCGAAGGTGATCTCAGAAGTTTTCATGTGGTGAGAGATGCCGTAAGAGGGGTTGATTACATTTTGCATCAAGGTGCGCTACCTTCGGTACCACGTTCAATAAATGATCCAATAACAACCAATGATGTTAACATCCTTGGCACACTTAATATTTTAGAAGCAGCTCGTGAATTTAAAGTAAAAAGAATCGTTTATGCCTCATCTTCTTCAATATATGGAGATAGCACAGAGCTTCCAAAAAAAGAGGACATGTTTATTCGGCCGCTTTCTCCTTATGCATTATCAAAATATACCGCGGAACGATATTGCCAGATTCATACGATGATCTATGGTTTAGAAACTGTGTGTATTCGCTATTTTAATGTATTCGGTCCAAACCAAGATCCCTCTTCTCAATACAGTGCAGTAATACCAAAATTCATTGAGTTGATTTCTAAAGGTAAAAATCCAATAATGTATGGGGATGGTACACAATCAAGAGATTTCACCTATGTAAAAAATGTTGTAGAAGCTAACATTCTTGCGTGTACAGCGCCAAAAGCAGTAGGAGAGGTAATCAATGTGGCCTGTAATGACAGCACTACATTGCTAGAGTTAGTATCATTAATTAATGATTATCTTTGTAAGAACGTGCAACCAAAATTTGCTGAACGACGAAGTGGAGATGTTCAGCATTCACTTGCTTCTATTAAAAAAGCTCAAAACTTATTACATTATAAAGTTGAGGTACCTTTTAAGGAAGGATTACATAAGACTATTGAATTTTTATTGAAGGAGAATACATGAAAATATTAATCACAGGTGGCTCAGGTTTTATTGGCTCATATCTTGCAGAGTATTTACTAAATCAGGGACACGAAGTTGTAATTATTGATAATCTCTCAACAGGGAGATTAGCAAACATTCGAAATATTTATCGCCATAAAAACCTCGAAGTACATATTGATACTATTTTTAATGATGAACTCATCGATGAGGTAGTTAAGAAAAGCGATCAGATCTATCATCTTGCTGCAGCAGTCGGCGTGAGATTCATTGTTGATAATCCTGTGCAGACAATCGAAACAAATGTTGGTGGATCTGAGGTGCTTTTACGTTATGCAAATAAACATAAAAAGAAAATATTCATTGCCTCAACTTCAGAAGTGTATGGCAAATCTGAAGAGTTGCCTTTTAAAGAAGGTGCGATGAGAGTCTATGGAGCCACTACGATAAGAAGATGGTCATATGCAGAGTCTAAAGCGATTGATGAATTTCTCGCACTGGCTTACCTCCATGAGAAAAAACTGCCTGTGGTAATTGCTCGATTATTTAATACTGTTGGTCCACGCCAAACTGGGCAATATGGAATGGTTGTGCCAAGGTTCGTGCAACAAGCGCTTCTTGATCATCCCTTGACTGTGTACGGAGATGGTAAACAATCTCGGTGCTTTGCTTATGTCGGGGACGTTGTGGAAGCGCTGGTAAAATTGATGAATAATAACAAGTGTGTCGGGCAGATCTATAATATCGGTACAGATGAAGAAATTTCCATATTAGATTTGGCTAAAAAAGTAAAAGAACTTACAAATAGTTCTTCACAAATCAAGTTTGTTCCTTACGATGAAGCCTATGAAGAAGGTTTTGAGGATATGCAACGAAGGATTCCAGATATTTCTAAGGCAGGTAGGGATATTAATTATAAACCAAAAGTGAAGCTTACTCATATCCTTCATGAGATCATCGATTATTATAAAAAATAAATGATATGGTTTTCAGAAATAAAAAAGCAGAGAAAGATTATTATATTGAGAAAACCTATGAAAGCGGCATCGTTCTTACGGGGAATGAGGTAAAATCAATAAGAGAAGGAAGAGTCAACTTCACAGACAGCTATGCTCGCATTATCAATGGAGAACTCTGGTTGGATAACCTTCATATCAGTGCATATGATAAGGGATTTAATTATGATTATAATCCAAAAAGACGTCGTAAACTCCTGATGCACTCCTATGAGATAAAACGTCTTGATAACAAGGTCAAAGAACGTGGATATACACTCGTCCCGTTGAAACTATATATTAATGAAAATGGTCTTGCCAAGATCGAGCTAGCCCTTGCAAAAGGTAAACGATCCTATGAAAAAAGAGATAAGATAAAAGCTCGTGATGCAGAAAGGGATTTGCATCGCTCCGTATATAAAAAATAGCTTATGAACTGGATCTGGAACCCTACGACCCACATTCTCATCAGCAAAAAAGCACTTCAAAAGATGAGTCCTTTTTTCAACGAACTGGTAAATACTTATCCCGAATATTTTGAATTGGGGATTCTTGCTCCAGATAAGCTCTTCTGCGATACGACAAATCATTACTATAATTGTACTCCCAACGCATCGGGATATCATTACGGCAGAGTAGTGGAGAAAGTAGTGAATGAGATTGCATTGATCAATTGTATTATTGATAATCATTCATCTCTTGTGTATCATCACAAATGCGATCCCTATCTCAAGCATATTCTTGATAATCCAATAAAAATTATTGTTTTTGAGCTTGGGGTCATTTCACATTACCTTGCAGATCTGCATCAGCCCTTTCATACAGATGGATCATCTCGTTTTGAGTTCGAGGAAGTTCCTCATAAGATCTACGAAGCTGATGTAAGGAAGCATTTTTATGAACTTCAGCTTGATGTTGGTGTTCGAAGATACAGAATCAGAAATATTTCAGACTACCTGTATGAAAGAATTACTTGTATTAACAGATATTATGATTCTCTCATAAATTATTATTTTCTTAACCCAAAAAAGGTCAAACCAGACCGTTGGGCTCATGCGAAGAGAGAGACGGAAAACTTTATTTCCTTAGCTGCAAAATGTATTTCGAATGTGTGGTTTTTGTTTGAAGAATCCATTGCAAAGTATAAAAAGATCCTCAAGAATGTAAAAATCCTGCAACATGTGCAAAATAATATTGACTTCGATAAATCCTACTCTATGAAGATCTATAATTCAGGCACTATGAGTGTCAGATCAAAAGGATAGATATGGTAATACAGGTTCAGGATGTAGAAAAAGTATATCAGATGGGAAAGGTAAAAGTACCTGCGCTTGCTGGTATTGACCTTTCGATAGAAGAAAACACTTACACCTCGATCATGGGTCCTTCAGGTTCGGGAAAATCCACTCTACTTCACATTTTAGGATGTCTTGATACTCCAACAAAAGGTGATTATTTTCTTGATAATGAAAAAGTGAGCAATCTAAGTTATAATAAACTTGCAGAGATTAGAAATCGAAAGATTGGATTTGTTTTTCAGGTTTTTAACCTCCTTCCCAATATGAATATTTTAGAAAATGTCGAGCTTCCACTTATGTATGCAGGTGTTAATAAGAAGACACGTAAAAATTGTGCTATAGAAGTATTGGAAAGGGTTGGGCTGGGACATCGTCTTAAACATAAACCACAAGAGCTTTCGGGTGGAGAAAGACAGAGAACAGCCATTGCACGAGCACTCATCAATAAACCCGCGATCATACTTGCAGATGAACCAACTGGTAATCTTGATAGCTCTTCGGGTGGGAGTATTATGAAGATATTTTCTGATCTCCACGAGCAAGGAAATACTATCATAGTCGTTACTCATGACCAAAGCATTGCGAAAATGACACAACGAATTGTCAGTTTACGGGATGGAAAAATAGTATCATGAGTATCCTATATAATATCAAACTTGGTTTTATTGATATGGTTCACAATATTGGAAGAACTATGATCACCATGCTTGGAGTTATCCTTGGAACAATGTCCATCATAGCAGTTCTTGGGCTTGTGCAGGGTGGGAGAGAGCAGTCACTTCAATGGCTTGAAGAACGTGGTGGTGTACTCAAGCTTTCCATCGACACAAAATGGACCTTTGATCTTGATGAACGATCTCAGATCTACGAGCAGAGATTGATGCTCAAAGACATGCGCCTCATTAGAGAGTACTTTCCAGAACTTCTTAATTTCAGCCCAGAGACATCCAAATGGTTGAGGTTGAAGTATAAAGGGAAAGAGTTCAGCACTCGTATTAATGCAGTATATCCCGCATATCAGGATGCTGAGAATTTTTATATTGAGGAAGGAAGGTTCGTGTCCGAACTTGATATTGAACAGGCTTCTAGAGTTATCTCATTAGGGGTTAGGATAAAGGAACACCTCTTCGGGAAAGAGAATCCAATCGGAAAGTATTTAACGCTCAATGATACCCAGTTTAAAGTCGTTGGAATAATGGAAGAGAAAAAAATGGAAATGGCAGGTTGGGGTGGGAGAAACCCTCTTGACTGGCTGAACAGACAGGCATTTATTCCACTCACCACGATGCTAAAAGTCATGTATGCCGATGAGCCGATAGATGAAATAAATTTTCAGGTTGAATCTGCTGAAATGGTCAAACCGATACAGAACAGACTCAATCAGTTCCTTAAAGCATTGAGAAATGGACAGGAACTTTTTGAAGTGAGGGCAAACAGTGATCGCATGGAGGATATACAAAAACGTTCTAATGATACTCAGCTTATTCTCATGCTTGTGGGAGGTATATCTCTGATCGTGGGTGGTATAGTTATCACAAATATAAGTCTTGCTTCTGTGAAAGAACGACTGCGAGAGATCGGTGTTCGCATGGCAGTGGGAGCAAAACGCAAAGATATATTAGTACAGTTTCTAATTCAAACTACTTTTATGAGCTTACTGGGAGGTATTATTGGTGTAATCCTTGGGATATCTTTATTAAAAGCACTCTCAAAGTTCTTATCATCACCTACAGCAGCAAATGCGCAGATGATTATAATTTCTCTTGTATTATCAGTCGGAGTTGGTTTTATTGCAGGTATTTTCCCAGCATTTAAAGCAAGTCGTTCAGACCCGATAAAGATATTAAGGTATGAATAAATGAAAAAGAGTTTCAGAAAAATTTGGTCTAACCTCAAAATAATCTATTCCAATTTTGAAAATGATCAGGCTTATCTTCGTGCTTCTGGACTTTCCTATATTACATTTTTGGCATTTATTCCCTTTGTAATGGTAATCTTCCTGTTTACTCCCAATATCACCGTGGTGAAGATGAAAGATGCTATTATGGATTTCATTTTTCAGGCATTTATTCCAAAATCCGCTGATGTTCTCAAGGATCTTTTCAATGAATTGCTCGCTCGAAGAACCAGCCTGGATGTCATTGGTATTATTCTTCTTCTGGCAACATCCTTCTATCTTTTCAAATCGATTTCCCATACCTTCGATAAGATTATGAAGGCAGAAAAGCCCAAGAAGGATTCAGTTTTCAGAGATTTTGAAAGGTTCATTGCTGCTGTTGTAGGCGGTTTTATCGTTGTTGCAGCATTGCTCTTTGTCTCATCTGTACCGCTTATCAGCCAAGTCGTACAGATTGGTATATTCATTAAACTTATACCTTATCTTGGCATGACTTTATTGATTTTTGCATTGTATGAGGTGGTTTGTCCAGTACATCCGAAAGTAACACATGCTCTTTTTGGTGCTGTCTGTACCAGCATTTTCTGGTCTCTTCTGAAAGGAGCATTTGATTGGTATATCGTCACTTTTACAAATGTGCGTTCGGTCTATGGAACTCTCGGAGCGTTTCCAATATTTATGATCTGGCTCTATTTTAACTGGCTAGCAATCCTTTTCGGCATGGAGATCGTAGCATTTTTATCCGGAAAAAAGAGAAGAGATCGAAGAACACGACATGAAGACGAGAAACTGATTTTTACACTGAGTATAGAAAAGCAAAATAAAGGAAGACTTCTCAAAGAATTTAAAAGGATAAAGCGAACCAAAACACATATTGATGATAAAAAATTTATGAGTTTAATCTCTGAGATAGTACGACAGGATGAGCATCAATTAGAAAAAAAAGAAAAGGAATCTGATGAAGTACAAAAGAAACGACGGAAGAAAAGCAAATCAGAAGCGGGAACTGACAATAACAAGGAATTATCTTAAAGATCCTGAAGGTTCAGTTATGGTGGAACTGGGCGAGACAAAGGTCATTTGCACTGCTTCGGTTGAACATACGATTCCCAACTTTTTAAGAGAAACCGGAGGCGGGCAGGGTTGGCTCACCGCAGAATATGACATGCTTCCAAGAAGTACAAATAAACGAATGTTGCGTGATAGATTTCAGGGCAGGATCAAAGGGAGAAGCCAGGAAATACAGCGCTTGATCGGCCGTTCTTTACGAGCCGTGTGTGACCTGAAGCTCATGACCGATAAAACAGTCTTAATAGATTGTGATGTTATCCAGGCTGATGGTGGAACCCGAACTGCAGCCATAACCGGAAGCTTCATAGCTCTCTATGATGCCTGTACGTTCATGAAACAGAGAAAGTGGATAAGTGAATTTCCGATAACTAATTTTATCGGCGCGATCAGTGTAGGTATGGTAGAAGATACAGTACTTTTGGACCTTGCTTATGATGAAGATCTTGCAGCACAGGTTGATATGAATGTGGTGAAGGATGAGAATGGAAATTACATCGAAATACAAGGAACAAGTGAGGAGAAAACCTTTCATGATGAACAATTGCAGCAAATGTTGAAATATGCAGATAAAGGGATAAAAGAGATCATTGCGTATCAGAAAAAAATAATTCTTGAAGGAATCTAACAATGGCCGAACATAGAGGATCAATTGAAGAACTACTTGAATTGAGTCGGATTTGTAAAGGTGATGTACTAAAAATGACGACTCTTGCAGAAAGCGGTCATCCGGGTGGATCGATGTCATCATTGGATATGTATCTTGCGATATATGCCTATGCAAATATAAACCCCGAAAATTTTTGTGATAAAAAGCGTGATCGTGTTATCATAAGCCACGGACATACTGCACCGGGCATTTATTCTGTTCTTGGAAGATTCGGTTTTTTTAAAATCGATAAGGCGATTGCATATTTCAGAAAAGCTGGAAGTGTTTTTGAGGGTCATGTCGAACCAGATGTGCCAGGAATAGAATGGGCTACAGGAAATCTTGGACAGGGACTCTCTGTTGGAGCAGGTTTTGCACTTGCCAGTAAACAAAAAGGGCTTGACTACAATGTTTTTGTTTGTATGGGAGATGGTGAGCAGCAAAAAGGTCAGCTTGCAGAGGCAAGAAGATTCGCGATCAAATATGGGCTTAACAACATCACTGCATTTATTGATTATAACCAGCTTCAAATCTCGGGTGATGTGCATGCTATTATGCCCCAGAATATCAAAGAAAACTATCTATCTGATGGTTGGGATGTGCTAGAGATAAACGGACATAATTTTGATGAGATCTTTGCTGCGATGAAACAGGCAGAGAATAATGACAACCCGACTGTGATTATTGCATCTACGGTGATGGGCCATGGTGTTTCTTTTATGGAAAACGATGAGGCATTTCACGGGAAAGCACTTACGTATGATGAATGTCGAAAGGCTCTTTCAGAACTTGGGTTGAAAGTTGATCTCGATGAATTTAAAGAGATGAGGGAGCATTTTGAAATTGACAAGCATAAAGAGATACCAGTTCACTATCCCCGCATTATTGAGGGAGAGCCGATAGTATATTCCACTGATAAACCAGTTGCATGCAGAAATGCATTTGGTGATGCTCTTGCAGACCTTGCTCAAATCAATAAACACAAAGTACAGTTTGCGGTTTTCGATTGTGATCTTTCGGGATCTGTAAAGACATCAAAATTTGCTAAAGATAATCCAGAAAAATTCTATCAAGGTGGTATTCAGGAGCATAACACTGCAGTTATAGCCGGTGCAATGTCCAAAGAGAATATCGTTACCTTTTTCTCTGACTTTGGGGTTTTTGGTGTTGACGAAACCTATAATCAGCAGCGACTTAACGATATTAATAAAACGAATCTCAAACTCGTTACCACACATGTTGGTCTGAACGTGGGAGAGGATGGTAAGACACATCAGTGTATCGATTATATTTCTTTGATGAGAAACTTATATGGATTCAGAATAATTATACCAGCAGATGCAAACCAGGCAGATAAGATCATTCGCTATATTAGCTCTATGTCAGGAAATTTTTATGTGCCTATAGGACGCTCTGCGACGAGTATTATTACTGACGCAGATGGTAGTGAGTTCTATGGTAAGAATTATGTATTTCGCTATGGTTCTGCGGATCATCTTAGGAAGGGTGACAAAGGTACTCTTGTCGCTACGGGTGTTATGGTGGAAAAGGCTTTAGACGTGTATAATATGCTTAAGGATAAGGGAATCGAGATAAGTGTGTGGAATATATCTTCGATCACAGAAATGCAAGAGGATGATCTGAAAGCGATAGCGAAATATCATAAGATCTTTACCTATGAAGATCATAATGTAAATACTGGATTAGGAACCATCATTGCTTCAAAAATAAATGAGTTTGGTTTGACTGGTAGAGTTTATAAATTTGGCGTTCATCATTATGGTGTATCAGGGAATAATAAGGAAGTATACAGACTTCTTCAGCTTGACCCAGAATCCGTTGCTAAAAAGATATCTAAGTTCTATTAGAAGAGAACCTATGGATAAGAGGGTTCCGACAGTTCTCTTTATCTCCTCATATTCTGTGGCATTTGTGTTGCGGGATATTGAAATTCTGAAGAAGCATTTTAACCTTCTTGTCGCTAATTTTGTTGGTATAAAAAAAACTTTTTATGATACTGTCGTGACGATTATCACTATATGGAAAAAACTGAGGAAGTCAGACCTGTCATTCATATGGTTTGCTGATCTCAGAGCTTTGATCACAATTGTACTTTCAAAATTATTACAAAAACCAACCATTCTTGTCGTGGGTGGTTATGAGGTTGCTAATGTTCCAGAGATATACTATGGTGGTGCACTCAGAAGGTTTTCTCGCAAAAAAATATCCTTTATCATTCGCCATGCTGATGTGGTTCTTTCTGTATCACGAGCGAGCCAGCATGAACTTCAGAAAAATTTTAGCATTTATTCTTCTCAATTGGTGTATAATGGGATAGAGATAGATAAATTCATAATTGATGCACCTTTAGACAAAGAAGACATCGCAATTACAGTAGGGAGAGTTACAGAATCTAATCTTCTTAGAAAAGGTATCGAACCATTTGTTAGAGCTGCAGCATTTTTGCCCAAAGTTAGCTTTTATGTTATCGGTAAATATGATAATGATGCATATGAACAACTTAAGAACATTACTTCTGATAACGTCACTTTCACTGGATTTATTGCTGAAAAGGAATTGATTGAATTTTACCAAAGAGCTAAGGTTTATGTGCAGGTTTCTGCGCATGAAGGATTTGGTATTTCACTCGCTGAGGCAATGTTAGCAGAATGCATTCCGGTCGTGACAGATCGGGGAGCGCTTCCAGAAGTTGTCGGAGATTCTGGCTATACTGTTGATTTTAATGATCCATGCCAAACGGCCAGGGCAATTGAATCTGCAATGCATTCTACGAATGGCTATACAGCACGAAAACATATTATAGAAAATTTCTCGATGAAACGTCGAGAAAATGCACTACAAAGAATAATAAACAGTTTATGCAGATAAAAATTGGATTGTGTGAACCGAATCCTGGATGGGATATCATTCTGTCTCAGGAGGGTTGTTGTTATGAAAGAATTGATCAAAACCATCTTGACAATCTTAAAGATTATCAATTGATAATTCCAAATAAGCAATTATTGCTTGAGCAGACACAATCCTTTAAAGAATATCTTTCCGGCGGAGGCTTTTCTGTTTTAGATAGGGACACATGGAATCTAATACTGGATTTGCCAGTGGTGGAAAAAAAAGTAGCGTATATTGTGCCAGAAATGGAATCACTTTTCTCATCTCTTGGTCTCATTGATTTTTATACAAATTTCAGCTATCCAAAGAATAGTTCATTAAAAGCCCTAGATACTGAACTAAAAGTATTAACTGATACTATTCATGATCCTTTAATGGTTTTAGTACCCTTTTCTGTAAACGAGCTTATCGCAGAGTGTGATACAATGCGGAAGAGATTTTATGCAGAACGAAAAGAACTCCCTTCAGAAGTTGTCTCAAGGAGAAGCAAACGTGAGATAAGGGAGTTACTATCTACAACACTGCAATATTGTTTTGATGTCCTGCATGTACCTTTCGTTCAGAAATCTTTTTATTTCCTTGAATATAATAATACATTTATATTCCGAATTGATACTGATTTTTGTTCACCAGAAGATGCTCGAGCTCTGTATGAATTATGTAAAAAATATAACATTCGGGCAACATGGTTTGTTGATACCCAGAACGAAAAAATGCTCTCAGATATGTATCCTGAATTCTCTGAGCATGAGATAGCACTTCATTGCGAGAACCACGCAGTCTATGATACGTATGAACAAAATTATAATAATATAGCTATTGCGCTTGATAAACTCCAGAAATATGAGTTGTACCCAAAGGGATTTGCAGCTCCCTTCGGAGAATGGAATCCCGCACTGGGAGAAGCGCTTGAATCATTTAGCCTTGATTACTCCTCAGAGTTTGCACTTGACTATGACGATCTTCCATTCTTCCCTTATTTTGATGATCATTTCTCTCCTGTTCTACAGATACCAATTCATCCTATCAGTGTAGGAAGATTACGACGTTCTCACTTCTCAGATGAAGAAATGATACAATATTACCAAATGATTATAAATTATAACTTTTCGAAAAAAATGCCGGTTATCCTATATCATCATCCCCATCATCAAAAACTGCAAGTGTGGGAAAAGATCTTTGCGCAGTTGAGAAAAGAAGAGTTATGGAATCCTACGATGTATGAGTTTTCTCTATGGTGGAAGGAACGAACAAGTTCATCATTCTCTGTCAATCTTGACGAAGACTCTATTTACATTGATAGCAGCAACCAAAATATCTCTTATCGAATTCTTGACGTCAACAAGGGCTCAGCAGAGATTAATGCTACTATGCACTATAAAATGAAAGATCTGGAATTCCATGAAGATCGATCAGTTAGACCTAACAGGAGTAAGAGAATGAGAAGCTTCCATTGGAGGGATGTGCTCTATAACTTCGAACAAAAAAAATCAAAGAAGCGATCATGAAGATTTATTTTGCCAGTTATCCTACATTAATGATAAACAGGGGCGGTCCTACTTATAAAATACTGTGCCTGAAAGATGAACTACAAAAATTAGGAGTGGACATACAACTCTTTGATATGTGGGATTATACCCTTTCTTTTACGAATAATGATCTTGTACATATTTTTAATGCCAATATGCATACCTATCCAATGGCTAACAATTTGAAATTATATGGTGCAAAATATGTGATCAATCCGATTTTTTATAGCAATCATTCTGCGCAAATGCTGCACATGTATCGAATGCTTGAAGCTCCTTTCAAGCTGATATTCAAGCGAAATTATTCTGATTATTACTTCACAAAGTTTATTTGTGATAATGCCGAGAGGGTCCTACCAAACACACGAGATGAGGGAAATCTTCTTCAACATGGGTTGAATGTCGATGAAAGAAAGATCAAGGTTATTCATAATGGCGTTGAAACTCGTTTTGCTGAAGCTGAACCCAAACTTTTTGAGAAAAAGTATGGATTGAAGGATTTCATCCTTTACGTCGGTCATCTGGGACCGGTAAGAAAGAATGGACCGAATATCATAGAAGCTTTCAGTAGAATTGATCACCCCGCAGTGGTGATTGCAGACGTACTCCATAATAAAGAAGGTGATCTCTGCAGGCAAAAGTTATCAGAAGCTAAGAATATACTGCACATTGAATGGCTCAGACATGATGACCCGATGTTTGCTTCTGCTTATGCTGCATGCCACACATTTGTTCTTGCCACTCGATATGAAACACCTGGCAGAGCAGCATTAGAAGCTGGACTCGCTGGTGCGAATGTGGTTATCACTCCCTATGGTGGAACAAAAGAATATTTTGATAGTTTTGCTGAATATGGAGAACCTTCCTCAGTGATGTCCATAATCAAAAAAATCGAATTGTCCTTGAATAAAAAAAAGAACCTTGATTTGAGTAATCATATCAAGAAACACTTTTTGTGGGACACTATTGCGAAACGAACACTCGATATGTACAAAAACATTCTTTCTCAATGAAGGAATATTTACAAAAAATAATTCATTACACTGCTGGTAATCTTTTCCAAAAGATATTACTGCTGATCATACTACCCATCTTTACACATTTCCTCATTCCGGAGGAATATGCAGTTTATGCAAACCTTATGATCTTTATTTCATTTGCCAGTCTTATATATTTTCTTGGAATTCAGCAAGCGCTTTTTTCATATTTCTATCATAAGAAGACTGCCGAGTATCATTATACACTCATTAGCTCGACAGTGATCACAATAATCTGTGTTGGCAGTCTGCTTTCCTTAATAATTATCATCTTGAGAGATCAGATATCTCAACTCATTCTACGCACAACTGTAGACTCAGATATATTGATATGGGTGGGTGTCATACTTTTTTTTGATGTAATATTTGGCTTAGTACTAAGTATTTTGAACATGCTTGAGAAATCAAAGCAATATGTGATAGTGGGAAATAGTAAGCATGTGCTCTTTTTCATTGTAATAATTATTATGGCGATTCTATCGAAGATAACTGTACGAAATGTTTTCTTGTTAATGACTATCACATCGGGGATTGCAGTCATTTTTGCCCTGATGGCTATCAGTTCTCTAATGAAGAAGTATCGCAGAGAAATTGAAAAACCTGCACTCTATTCATTCCATCTTATGAAAAGGCTTCTGTCGTTTGGACTCATTATGATCCCTGGCACTTTGGCGATGATGATCCTGAAGGTTTCGGATAGATACATGCTGACCTATCTTTCTGCTGGTGCACTGCATGATGTGGGGATCTATGCCCTTGGCTATCGTATCGGGATGATCATTACGTTTCTGAACTCGATCGTTAGTTTGGTGTATTTTCCTTACGCAATGAAGAATTCAGATAACGAAGCCTCCAAACGGTCTTACAGAAAGGTTTTCAAGTACTATGTTTTTGCGGGAGGAATGCTGGGTGTGCTTGTTCTTCTTTTCACGCCGGAACTATTCAAGATTTTCATAGATCCTGCCTATTCATCTGCTATTCCGATCGTTGTTTTTGGTGTGGTTTCAAATTATTTTTATGGGATTTTTAATATCGTTAATCTCAGTTTCTATGTAAAAAAGCGAGCCAAGAATATTGCTTTTGCAGTTGGTGCAGGTGCATTCATGAATATTATATTAAATCTGTTACTTATTCCTCGATTTGGCATATACGGTGCTGGGATTGCTTCTGTCATAGCATTTGGATTTATTCTGTTCATGAATTTCATCATTGCAGAAAGAATCTATCCTGTGGGATATTCTTTCTGGCTTGCAATCATCATGTCAGTCATCTTAGCGATTATTTCATTGTTACATATGCTGGTTGAATATCATGTATACCAAACATTTATAAAACTCGGTATTACAGTATTACTATGTCTCAGTTTTTTGGTGTTTAACATAAGATCAGGTTTGATTGCTAAATTTTTTCAGAGATTGAGATCGTCATGAAGAATGTACTTTTTATTTCATATTTTTTCCCACCTCTGGGTGGTCCTGGAGTACAACGTTCTGTAAAATTCTGTAGATATCTTCCTCAATATGGATGGCACCCAATCGTGCTCACCGTTAAAAATGTTGCATACATTGCTTATGATGAATCTTTGCTTAAAGAGTTGTTACATTGTGGTATTGTCAGGACAGGATCATTAGATTTTATGAGATTGCTCTATTTGCTTGAGAAGCAACTGAAAAAATGTAATACTCAATCTATCTATACAGGTTCATCTTCAAGCAAAAAACAATTCCTGCGAGATGTTTTTCCAATAGATTCAAAAATTGGCTGGATACCTTTCGCTGTTAAAAAAGGTGAAAGAATTATAGAAAAGGAGAGAATAAGTAACATTTACTGTTCTGTTGGACCATTCAGTTCTGCAATTGTCGGGTATAAGCTTTCAAAAAAATTCAATATACCATTAGTTATAGATTATCGGGATTTATTTATCGGAAAACCTGATGAGAGTTATTTTTCAAACTGGCATATGAGATATGCCTATCAATGGGAAAGTAAAGTGCTCGTACGATCAAAAAGAGTTATCATAAATACCCACAAGGCAAAAAAAAGAATTCAGCAGCTTTATCCTATGGTCGATAGAAATAAATTTGATGTCATCTATAACGGCTATGATAACGCTGATTTTTCAGATATAAGATTTGATAAAATATCAAAGGACATTGTATTTACTTATACGGGAGGGTTCTATGGAGATCGTACACCGAAATTTTTTATTAAAGCCCTTAATGAGTTGATCAAGAAAAAGTTATTATCCAATAATATCAAATTCCAGTTTATCGGTAATTATTCAGAAGAAGTTTTCACCATGCTGAAAGACAAAACTATATCCGAATATATAGTTGTAAAAACTCAGGTTGACCATAAGAAAGCAGTTAAGTTTTTGACAGAAAGTGATTTCTTGATGCTATTTATCTCACACAAAGGCAGCGAGATAGTGATCCCTGCAAAATTGTTTGAATATTTTGCTGCCCGTAAACCAATTCTCGCTATGTGTCCTCCACAAGGAGAAGCTGCTGAATTGATAATGAGTCATAATGCTGGCATTGTATGTTCTTCGAAAAATATCCCTGCAATACAAAAAAGTGTACTCGATCTCATTAACTACACACTGCGCGGAATTGTAGATACCATATTTTCTTGTAAAAGAAATGATTATTCTAGCTTTGAACGAGAGTTTCAGGCAGGTGAATTAGCGCACTTACTTGATAGGAGTATTTCGTGAGAAAGTTAAAAATCTGTCATGTGCAACTGCTGCCACTGCTTTCTGGGGTGCAAAATATGATGATCAATCTTCTTGAAAATCTGGATCGGAACAAATTTGAGATTACTGTCGTATCTGCACCTGATGGACCAATGATCGATAAGCTAAAAGAAATGGGCATTAGGCATATTGCAATTCCACAACTGATCCAGAAGATTAATTTTCATGACATACCTATTTTCATAGAATTTTATAATGTATTCAGAAAGTATAAATTCGATATTGTGCATACACACTCTTCGAAAACAGGATTTCTTGGCAGAATCGCTGCAAGACTTGCAGGTGTGAAAATAACCATGCATACAATCCATGGATTTCCCTTCCATCCATATCAATCAAAAATAGTTCAATTATTTTATAGAAATTTAGAAAGAGTAGCGGGGTTTTTTTGTGATATAACAATTTCTGTTAATGAGTTTGAGAGAAAACTGGCAATTCAGCATCGTATAATTTCAAAGAGAAAAATTAGAACCATCTATAATGGTATCAAGAGTCTGGAATCAGCAAATCCATTAAAAAGAAAAGATTTTGGAATTGATGAAGACCAAATAATTATTGGTTCAGTAAGTAGATTTTCTAAACAAAAGAATATTATAAACTTGATCAAGGTCGCGATTAGCATTGTTCAAAAAGTTAGCAACATTATCTTTATTTTTATTGGTCATGGTGAAAATTTTACCTACGTGCAACAGCTTATCGAGAATGCAGGAGTAAAAAAAAATATTAAGCTCATGGGCTGGAAATCTAATGTTTCTGATTGGTGTTCTCTTTTCGATATTGTGGTGCTTTATTCGAAATGGGAGGGGTTATCTCTCACGATTTTAGAAGCGATGAGTATGAAAAAACCTATAATCGCATCGAACATTAAAGGTAACAATGAGTTAGTATTTCATGGTAAGAATGGATATTTGGTTGAAATTGACGATCATGAAGATTTGACAAAAAAAATCATATCTCTCTCAAAAGATTCTCTTAAGCAAAAGAAATTTGGAGAAGAAAGCTATAAATTATTTTTCGATCAATATACCCTTGAAAAATTCTGTAACTCTTATGTAACATTGTATAAAGAACTGATGAATAAAAAATTATGATACATATTTATATCACGCTTGGAACTCTCATCCTTGTGTATCTTTTTATCCCAATAAATATCTTTATATCAAAAAGATGTGGCAATGTTGATCATCCAAGACATAGAAGCATACATGAAAAGATTACACCCAAAAGTGGTGGGATATCAATCTATTTTGCTGTTATAATTACACAGATCATTTTGGTTATATTGCATTACCAGGAGCCAAATAATCTTTTTTATGGATTGATCATTGGAAGCACGCTCATAATCGCACTTGGATTACTGGATGATATTTATGATCTTCCTGCATGGTCGAAAGTGTTTGTAGAGATCGGCATAGTAGTTCTTATGATCTCTTTTAATTTCAAGATCGATCTTATAACTAACCCCTTTGGAGATCCAATAAAAACGAGTTTTTTATCATATCCATTAACTATATGCTGGTTTCTTCTTGTCATTAATGCAGTAAATCTAATAGATGGACTTGATGGTCTTGCAGCAGGAATTATAGCAATAGTGTCACTCATTCTGGGTATTGCTGGTTGGAGTACCAAAAATTTTTTTGTTGCATATTTTAGCTTCTCTGTCTTAGGGAGTTGTATAGGTTTTTTGAGATTCAATTTCCATCCAGCTAAGGTCTTTCTTGGTGATGCAGGAAGTCTCTTTTTGGGATTTTGTATTGCTGCTCTATCTGTTGCAGGAAATGCTCAATACAAAGGAGCAACAGCACTTACAATGCTTGTTCCAATAATTGTTCTCTCAGTACCTCTTATCGATACTATTTTTACCATTTTTAGACGTATCAGATCAAATAAGCATATTTTTCAGGCTGATAAAAATCATTTTCACCACAAACTTCTTGATCTTGGTTTAGGATATAAGACAGTTGTTTTAATAGGATATTTTATCACACTCCTTTTTGGGCTTATCTCATTGGGCTTTTTATTAGTTGACAGAAAAATATTACTCTCTCTATTACTGGGCATGGGTGTGCTAATATTTGTGATTTTTTATAATATAATAAAAAGTGAGTTTATAAAAAAATGAAAAAAGCAGTGTTATTTATTGTAGTAATCTTTATTATCTGCTATTATGCTTTTACCTATCAAGCAGAAGATATTTCTCTTACTAACTGGAAAGTATATACAAATACAACTTATATTCACCAAATAATCTGTAATGGTGATTCAATCATTTCTGCGTCCTGGGGTGGATTAAGTATATATGATAAATCGAGTGATACATTTACCGCATTAACAAAAGGAGATGGGCTTGCAAAGAATGAACTTTGGTCTGTTCATCATATACCAGTCATAGATGAATACTGGTTTGGAACTTTTACAGAAGGGGTAATGAGATATAAGAACGGAGAATTACTCAAATCCTATCAGGAAAACCAGGGTTTAGATGGAAACTTTATTTATGATATTGATGATAATGGAGAGTACATCTTTATTGCTTCCGAAAACGGGCTTTCTATGTTTGAAATAATAATTGGCGGAAAACCAGTATTTAAAAAAACTTTCATTGCTCCTCAATGGCTATCGAACAACAGAGTCAATGCTGTTACCATCGATGATAGTAATAGGATCTGGGTTGCAACTGATGAAGGAATTGATTATACTTCGATCATCTATGATGATATGATTCTTAGTGGTAATTGGAAGCATCTTACTACAACTACTCCCGGTTATCCTCTTACGAGTAATAAGATAAAAGCGATCTCCTTTCAAAATTCGCGGATTTATTTTGGTACAGAAGGTGGATTTGCATATATAGAAGATATACATTCGGATACATTCGAGTATGAAGTTTTCGATTCAAATCTTCCAAGCAATTATATTCAAGATATACAACCAGTTAATGATTCTCTATTTTTGGTCGCTTTTGGATGGTTCAATGATGATGAACAAGAATTTGAAAATGCTTCTGGAGTGAGTCAATATACCTTTAATGGATTGCAGTGGACTCACGAGCATTGGAACGAACTGAGCGGTTTAGTCAATCAAGTGTCCGATATTGTAGTTGATGACCAACAGATGATTTGGATTTCATCATGGGGAGATGACCTGTATAAAAAAAATATTGAGGATACAGAATGGCAAAATATCAAGCGTGATTGTATTGGATTTAATTTTGTTTCTTATAGCTTTCTCGATAATGAAAAAAGATTGTGGTGTACAAGTGGTTTGATAGGTTCTGGTGCTCGACAGGGCGTGAAGGGGATTTCTGTATTTTCTGAGGGTACATGGGAAACCTATAATCATGATAATAGCAGATTGGTTGGTGATAAATCTTTCCGCATTACGCAGGACCTTGATAATAGGATCTGGGTCACTGATTGGAATAAAGGTATTACGCGTATCACAGACTATGGTCAACCAACAGAGTTATGGCAAACCATCACTGCGAGTTCAAACTGTGATGTTCCGGGAATCCTTCAGGAGAATACAACCTCCTTTGTCCAGAATGATCAGTATGGACGCGTGTGGATAGGGGATTATAATAAAAATATAAAGATCGTTGAAAATGATGATAGTGTATACAGTTTTGAAGCTTTTATTCCATCTTCACATCCAGGAAATCCTCCAAAGCAAGATCCCATTTCAATCCTTTTCCTGCCCTATAACCAGGTTTGGTTTGGTGCTTATTATAGTGGACTACGTTACTCGAATGATATAGAGTTTCCTTCATCTGATAGTATTTATATGCCAAATGATCCATATACTCCATCTTTCTCTGGACCTATAATGAATATTGCCTATCAAGATTCTGATTTTGGTAGATTCCTTTGGGCTTGTGGTGTAGATGGATTGTATATGTACGATTTTTACTGGCAGAATTGGTTTCGTTATACTAATGGTATTGTAGAAGATGTGAAAATGTATAGATGGAATAATTTTGAATGGGAAAATTATGATTACTATTGGTATAATGAAGAGGGAAACCCAGAATCACGTATGGGTGCAGGGATTACAAGCCAAGTAAATCAGGTATTTATTGATCCACACAATAGAAAATGGATTGCTACAAATGGTGGTGGAATCTCTATGCTGGATGAAGAGAATTATATCTTTACGAATTTCACCACCACGAACACAAACTTGCCAAGTGACGTGGTTCTGTCATTTGCTTACGAACCCTATAGTGGAGTATTGTTTGTTGGAACAGCAGAGGGTCTCTGTAGTGTAAATATCGGCGCGCAATATAACGATGGGGAAGGAACAGGTAAAGTTGAGAATATGCTGATTTACCCCAATCCATTCAAACCAGCTGAGCATTCATATATCTATTTCGAATCTTCACCCTACTCAAAATTGCCTAAAGGACAAAATAGATTGTTTATCTACAACCTTGCTGGTGAGCTTATCGCTGAGATTGAGGAATCTGATCATTTCCGCTTCTTCTGGGATGGTAAGAACAACGGAAAGACAGCAGCAAGCGGAATCTACTTCTATGTAGTGTCATCCCAGAATGGAGATACCTGTCTTAACGGAAAAATTGCGATTATTCGATAATTAGTATTGATACACATGCCTATCCAGTTTCGGGATAAGATCCAGTTTGTCAAAGGAGTTGGACCTAAACGAGCAAAGCTTTTAGAAAAGGTGGGCATAAAAACTGTTCTTGACCTTTTATTCTACTTCCCACGAGATTATCTTAAAAAAATATCAGATAAACGAATTATAGATCTGAAGATAAACGATATTGCAAGTGTCAAGGCAAGGATCACTGGAATCGATGCAGAAGGGAATAAGTTCAGAAAGACACAGTTCCAGGTATATATTTCAGATGGATCTGGTTACCTGACGCTTTTATGGTTTAAGCCAACTCCCTGGCTTATCAAACAGTTCGAAGTGGGAAAAGATATCTATATTCTTGGTAAGATCCAATATTACTTCAATAAACTCTGTGTTGTGCATCCCGATTTTGAGATAGTACAGGAAAAAGGAAAAAAAAATTTCTGGGTTGAGCGGGATATACTTCCACTCTATCATCTTACAGAGGGTATTTCAAATAAAATATTGAGAAAGGTCATCCAGAATGTTTTTGAGAGTGGTTTCACATTTTCGGAGACAATACCTGAATATTTACGAAAATCCCATGATTTAATTACGATAGATCAAGCACTCCACAAGATACACATACCTGAAAATGAGGATGACATTCAATCTTCTCGTTACAGATTTATTTTCGAGGAGCTTTTCTATCTTCAACTCATGCTTGCCAGAAAAAAGGTCAATTGGCATAAAGAATATGGATTTTCTATGGGGTTGAAGAAAACTTTCACCACAAAGTTAAAAAACTCACTTCCATTCACTTTGACCAATGCGCAAAAAAGAGTGCTTAGAGAAATTGTCGAGGATATGAAAACTCCCTACCAGATGAATAGACTTCTGCAGGGCGATGTGGGTTCAGGAAAAACAATCATTTCGCTCTTTGCAATGCTGCTTGCGATTGAGAACGGGTATCAGGCAGCCCTCATGGCACCTACAGAAATACTGGCAACACAGCACTTTTTTTCTCTCAAAGAATTTCTCAAAGGAATGGATCTCCGTATAGAATTACTACTTGGTGGTGTCTATACTGGTAAAGAACAGATCAAGCAGGATATTGAATCGGGAGATGTTGATATTTTGATCGGCACACATTCGCTTATCCAGAAGGATGTGACTTTCAAAGCATTAGGAATCGTTATCATCGACGAGCAGCATAGGTTTGGCGTCATGCAGCGACTCTCCCTTACACAAAAAGGCGTAGTACCTGACAAACTTATTATGAGTGCTACTCCTATACCACGTTCACTTGCCCTTACTGTATATGGTGATCTTGATGTAAGCGTTATCGATGAGTTACCTCCCCATATGCAGGATATCTATACAAATTGGGTCGAAGCTGGCAAAAAACCTGAAATCTATGATTTCATACGCAAGCAGGTAAAAAGGGGGCAGCAGGTGTATGTGGTGTGTCCTTTGGTTGAAGAATCTGAGAAGACCGATCTGAAAGATGCGACAAGTACGTATAAAAAGTTGCAGAAATCAATATTTTCCGAATTCAGAATAGGACTACTTCATGGGCAGATGCCAAACCAGGATAAAGATAAGATCATGCACAATTTCAAAGAGCACAAGATTGATATTCTTGTCTCCACGACTGTTATTGAGGTCGGTATCGATGTGCCGAACGCAACGATCATGATGATCGAACATGCAGAACGATTTGGACTTTCGCAGCTACACCAGCTACGGGGTCGTGTGGGAAGAGGAAAGCAGAAATCATATTGTGTACTTATTGCGTATCAACCCATGACTGAAGAAGCACTCAAGCGTTTGAATACAATGAAGGAAACGAATGATGGCTTCAGAATATCTGAAGTTGATCTTGAGATACGAGGACCTGGTGAATTTTTCGGAACGAAACAATCCGGTTTACCAGCGTTTCGTATTGCCAATATTGTTCGTGACAGACAATTACTTGAAAAGACTCGGGAGTTGGCTTTTGGTATAATACAGAATGATTATAATCTTAATGATCAGAAGAATAGAGAATTGAAAGAGAAGTATGGGAAGTATTATCTGAAAAGGGAGCGGTTATTTAGTTATTAAGGGGCAGAAGTCCAAGGAGAGACACAAAATTAGTTCCCATTACTTGATCTAAGTATCGTCGTCACAAAATTCACTCCACTAAATAACCTGACCGCAAGTCTCTGTATATCCTCAGGTGTAATCTTCTCGATGCTTCTGATTACTTTATCAATAGGATAGACTTCTTTCAGATAGATGTACTGCTTAGCAAGTCGATTCATACGTGCAGACGTGCTTTCAAGTCCAATTACTATACTTGATTTTAAGAGAGCTTTAGTCCGCTGCAACTCAGTTTCTTCTATTTTTTCATGCACTATCTTATCTATTTCCTTGTGTATTAGTTCGATACACAAATCACTGTTCTTTGGATTTGTAGCAGCATAGATTCCCATACAACCTGTATCATGAAAGAAATCAGTGAATGAACCGATATCATAGGAAATGCCATACTCCTCACGAATATTCTGGAATAGCCGGGAACTCATTCCGCCTGATAAAATAGCATTCAAGGTGAGAAGTTTATATCTATCTTTATCAGTATATGAAAATGTTCTTGCTCCAATGCAAAAATGTGTTTGCTGGTTTTTATCCGCTGAGTAAATGTTCTCATATTTTTTCACAGTTGTAGGAGGTGTTAATACTCTATGCGATGAATCATGGTTATTGAAGGTAAAAAGATTCTCAACGTATTTCACAAGCTTCTTGTGATCGATGTAGCCGGAGGCTGTAATGACGATCCTGTCCGGAGTATAGTTACGTTTGATGAATGCCAAACAGCTCTCACGCTTAAATCTTTGTACATCTTTCTGAAAGCCTGATATAGGATGTCCAAGCGGATGTTTGGGAAAGGTGTCTTCGTAGAATTTATCAAACAGAAAATCACCTGGAGAATCCTGGATATCATTTATCTCATCAATGACAACTTCTTTTTCTTTCTGAAGTTCAAGTTCCGGAAAAGTTGGGTGTAAAAGCAAATCGGATATCAGATCTATACTTTGCTCGAGATGTTCTTCCAGACAACGGGCATAGATACAGGTATATTCTTTGCTGGTATAAGCATTGATGGCTCCCCCGAGGGATTCCAGGAAAAATGCAATATCAATCTTGGATCGGTTTTCGGTACCCTTGAAGAGCATATGTTCAAGAAAATGTGCAATACCGAGATCTGGTTGTAATTCATCCCGGGAACCAGCATTGATCCACACTCCGACCGAGATCGACCTGACATGTCCAATATGTTCCGAAAGAACAGTGATGCCGTTGTTAAGTACAGTCTTCTTGTAACTCATTCTTCATTTTCTCAGTATATTTTAATTCCATTTTAGCGCGAATGGATTCTGGTACATATTCTTTGATCGAACCGCCGGTACTGATGATCTGTTTAACCAGACTCGAACTCAAGTAGAGATATTTACTTTGAGGAATTAAAAAGATAGTTTCTATCTCTTCGCTAAGTGTTCTATTTGCAAGTGCAATCTGTAATTCATATTCAAAATCAGAGACAGCACGTAAGCCTCGGATCATAACTTTGCTTTTCCTTTGTCTGACATAATCAACGACAAGACCAGTAAAAGACTCAATAATAACATTAGGAAGGTGTTTTGTAGCTTCTTGGGCAAGTTCGACTCTTTCCTCCAGGGAAAAAAGACATTCCTTGTAGGTCTCTCTGGCAACTCCAATGATGACTTTATCGAATATCTTAGATGCACGTTCTATTATATCCACGTGTCCGTAGGTGATAGGGTCAAAGGTTCCGGGATATATAGCAGTTTTTTCCATCATACTCCTTATTTTTCAATATGGTTTTGATATCATCCACTTCTTTTGGGATTATTTTGGACAAATTTTCATAACCATCTTTTGTAACCAGAATATCATCCTCGATACGAACGCCGATACCTTCTTCAGGAATATATATTCCCGGCTCAACAGTTATAACCCAACCTTCTTCCAGTTTTTTTGCTCGATCTACGAGATCATGAGCTGCTAGTCCTAACAGATGGCTGACACCGTGCATATAGTACTTCTTGAATTCTTCGTCCTTTTTTATCAGGTTCAATTCTTTGAGTGCTTTTTTCATGAGCTTTATAGTTTCATCCTGAAGATCTTTGAGAGTAAGTCCAGGTTTCACTTTTTCAATTATCTTTTTATTGATCTCTAATACAGCTTCATATACTTCTTTCTGACGTGAGGAGAATGTACCATTTGCAGGGAAGGTTCTCGTAATATCAGCACAGTACTCATTCCACTTAGCACCGACATCGAGAAGTACAAGATCGTTCTTTTCGACTTTGCCGATATTTTTTTCATAATGAAGGATCGTTGCATTCTTACCGCTGGCAATAATAGGGGAGAAGGCGAGTCGCTTTGCATTATTCTTGATGCATTCGTATCTAAAATGTGCCTCCAGTTCATATTCCATCATACCTGGTTTGGTGTTGTTCATGACATTATGGATCGCATCATTCGTTATTCGTATAGCGATTTTCATATCTTCGATCTCATCAGCTTTTTTCACTGATCGCAATTTGGTAAGATACTGTCCCGGGTGGAGTATCTTGAGTGCTGGGTAGTGAGCATTGATCTCTTTAATTTGAAATTGTGTGTCAGTAAGATTGGAGTTTAACTGGCTTGAAGCATAATCATATAAGCACAATTCGCTGGAAAGAGCGATAGGATGAAAAACCCTTGGAAATTCATCGATGAAATATGTATGTTCAATTCCTGAGATATTTTGAGCTTCTTCCTTTGTAAGTTTTTTACCAATCCATACTTCCATCTCTGGAATATTGCGTTCGATGAACAGCATCGAATGGTTGATCTTACCGTATTTTGCGACAATAAGCTGGGCATTTGGTTGTTTAAGCCCTGTCAGATAAAAGAAATTTGCATCCTGTATGAATTCTACAGGTAGATTTCCTGTGTCTGTGCGGGTTGCAGAAAAGACTGCAAAGCTTTTATCAGGCATGAGTTGTAATAGCGCTTCTCTATTAGAGATATAAAATTGTTTTTTCATAGATCCACCCTGGATATTTTTACACATAACTTTGCTAGGGTTGATTGAATGGCAATTTTTTTATTATTTCCAAAAAAAAATGTATTTTAATAATAGAAGGTTTTTCTCGCGATATTGAGTACATTATCCATATCTGTTGGTATTGGACTCGTCACTGAAATGGTCTTTTTCGTGATAGGATGTATGAAGGTGAGCTGATGTGCATGAAGTGCCTGCCTATGCAGTGTATGACGGAGCATGTGCCGCATGAGCTTTTTGGTTTGTTCTGGAACAAGATTCAGCATCTGCTTCCTATTTGAATAATAATAGTCACCCATCACTGGATGATGAAAATAAGAAAAATGTACACGAATCTGATGGGTACGTCCTGTTTCGAGATAGATCTTCGTTACATCAAAACCAGGATAGCGTTCGATAACTTCAAAATGGGTGATTGCTAATTTACCATCCTCAAGCACAGACATTTTTCGTTTGTTTTGGGGATTCCTCCCGTAATATGTTCTGATCGATCCCTCTTTTGGTTCAAAATTTCCCATTGTGTAGGCAATATAGACTTTTTGGATCTCATGATTCTGGAAAAGTTCTTTTAGTTTAGCATGTACAAGATCTTTTTTTGCTACTATTATTAATCCTGAGGTGTCTTTATCAAGACGATGCACGATTCCTGGCCTGAGAGGATCATCTGATTTTGAGAGTGTTTGAAGATGATACATGATCGCATTGACAAGGGTTCCTTCATAATGTCCTGGTGCAGGATGCACGACCATCCCTGCTGGTTTATCGACAATTGCGATATATTCGTCCTGATATACAAAATTCAATTCGATATTTTCTGGGGTTATATCTTTATTCGGTGGCACTGGTATGCGTATATGAATGATATCACCTTTTTGTACAGGATAACTCTTTTTTACAATTACATCATCTACAGTAATGTAGTCGTCATCGAGCAGACGTTCTATGAAACTTCTTGAGTGTAATGCTTCTAATTCAATAGAAGCGAGATACTTATCGACCCGTACATGCTCCTCAGAATCCACAACGAGTGTAATTGTAGAATCAATATTATCCTTCAGATTTACTTTTTCCATCTTCAGATCGTGGCGCTTCGTATAATTTTTTAAGATCGATACCAGTGAGGACAAACACCATTCCCTTCACATTACCTTCGTCATTATGAACTATTCCTAGATGAAATGTTACGTGTTTTTTTATTTTCTGAATGTATATCTTTCGCTCTGGAATTAGCATTTTTTGGGAGATTGCTTCATGAAAGAATTTTTTTACTTCGGCTTCAAAATGAAAATCAAGAAGGGGAGGTTGATTTTCGACAGAAACCACTCCAAGAAGGTTTTGAGCATGCCTATTGATCATCACTATCTGATCTTTATCATTGGTGATAAGAAAGCCATCATCAGAATTATCCAAGATGACATTAAGTCGTTGAACATATTCCAGTATCTTACTCTTTTTTCCCTTATCAAAGAGTTTCAGATTGTTGATCATTATATTTGTTGATGTTATGAGTTTGGCTACAGGTCCCTTATGGTATTCTTCAGGAATTGAGATATCATATTTTCCTCTTTTAAGTTCTTCAAAAACTGACTCTATGGGTTTAAGAGATTGATGGAGTATCATGGGAACATAAAACAGCAAAATAATACCAAGAATGATTTCAATAAAAAGGAATATATACTGAACGGAAAGTATCCGTTCTCGATTAATATCAGGAACAAGTGAGTAGTTAATTTTGTAAATGATGAAACCCGCATTTATTATAAGAATCGCAAGTAAAATTATAACGATTATTCGTAATTTGGACTGAAAGGTTAAGTGCATCATGACTCCAAAATTTATTCTTTTACCTGTTGTTTTTCAGACATTTTTATTAACCTATCTACATCATTGTTCTTGCCTACAATGAGAATGCGGTCAGTTTCTTTGAGTACATCATTTCCTGATGGAATGACATTTGTTTCCTCTAAAAGAACATTATTCCCGAACTCATCAACAGTTGCTTCAGAACGCTTAATTGCAATGATGCTTATGTGATATTTGTTCCTCACATCAAGATCCTTCAGGGTCTTTCCAACAAAGAATGAAGGAACTGTGATCTCCACCAGACTGTGTTCTTTCGAAATTTCTGTATAATTAAAGATATGTTGTGAGGTCAAAAGATTTGCTATTTCTCGTCCCACATATTGCTCGGGAAATATTGTTCGCTGAACACCCATGATAGAGAGTATCTTCGAATGCAACTCACTATCAACCTTCGCAAAAACCTTACTTACACCAATTTTTCTGAGAATGGCAGCAGTGAGAACACTTACTTCGATATTTTCTCCAATAGCTATAACCGCTGCATCCACGTTAGTGATATCTATTGCACGAAGCGCTTGTTCATCAGTAGAATCTAAGCAAACAGCATTAGTGGCAAAATTTCGTACTTCTTCGACCTTTTTTTCATCATTATCTATCGCAATGACATCTGCACCTTTTTTAATCAATGTTTCTACTATAGTTCTACCAAATCTTCCTAAACCAATAACCGCAAATTGAGCCATTAATCCTCCATATTTGAGTTGCTAACCAATAGCAATATTCTCTTCTGTGTAATGATAATGAGCCCTTATTTTTTTCTCACTCAATGCAAAAGCGATCGTCAATGGTCCGACTCGCCCTAAATACATTAATGCAATAATTGCCAGTTTGCCAAGGGTTGTCAAGAGAGGGGTAATACCCATTGATAGTCCAACCGTACCAAAGGCCGAAAATGCTTCAAAGATAATCTGTTCAAATTTAAATCCCTGCTTTGTTTCTGACAAAAACAGTACAAGAATTAAGATGACTAATATTGAAACTGAAATCATTACAAGTGACATTACTTTTTTCTGCACATCAGGAGAAATGGATCGATGAAAAACTTCTACATCTTGACGCCTTCGTATGATAGACCAGACAGAAAGGGCGAGGATGGCAAAACTTGTTGTTTTTATTCCACCGCCAGTTGAACCGGGTGATGCACCTATGAACATGAGTACGATCATCAGAAGTACGGTTGCAAAACTGATCTTGGAAATATCCATCGTATTGAAACCAGCAGTTCTTGTGGTTACAGATTGGAAGGTAGATGCAAGAATACCATTTTTGAGAGGTAATTCTTGAAATTCTGCTTTATATTCAAAAGCAAAAACCAAAACACTACCAAGTATTATCAAAATTATAGTTGTCACAATTACAATTTTTGAATGAAGTGTTAATAAACGGATAGACTTTCTTTTTACAATATTTTCATAGACATCAAGCATTACTGTAAATCCGATACCACCAATAATGATAAGGGACATGATCACGAGATTCACAATCCAGCTCCCCTGGAATCTCATAAAGCTGTTTGAATATAGGCAGAATCCAGCATTGCAGAATGCAGAGACAGAATGAAAGATACTATGCCCAAAGATCTGTAGATTCGACATTTCTGCAAAGAATGGATGTGAATGGAATTTAAGGTAGAGAACCATTCCACCAATAAATTCGAAAATTAATGTTGTAATGATAATTGCTTTAAGAATTTTAAAAACGCTGTCTTTTGTTACTTCTCCAAGTACACCCTGAATCAATGATTGCCCGTGTAAACTTAACTGCTTACCGAAAAGCATGATCAACGCAGTAGAGAAGGTCATGATACCCAATCCACCTACCTGCATTAATATCAGTATTACAATTTGTCCGAAGATGGAGAAATCCTTACCTGTATCAAGGACTATCAGTCCTGTTACACAGACTGCTGAGGTAGAAGTAAAAGCTGCATCAATTATCCCGATACTTTCTCCATGTGCCGAAGCAAGAGGTAATGTGAGAAATGTTGTGCCCACTAAAATAATGAAGGCAAAACTTATCAGGATGATCTTTGATGGATGATTTCTGAATCGAGAAAAAAGGGTCACTGCTGGTTTTGTGGAAGCGAGCATATCAATGAGGATTATGATCTGTCTGAGAACGATATACACCTGGAATACAATGAGGTTTTGAAAGAAAATAAATGAAATGACGACTGTACAGAGATCAATGAAGATTTTTTTTATATATTTAATATTTCCTTGATTATAAATAATTTTTAGAATATTAAGAAAAGCAAAATAGAAGAGTAAAATTCTTGAGTACGATTCGAAAAGATCAATGTACTTCGGATGGAATTGTTGGTAAACGACAAAAAATCCAAGTACTATGGCGATAGGGAACATCAAGATTTCAAAAAATCGCCAATATTCTTTTCTGAAATTATTTGATTCTGTCATTATTTTCAGAAAGCAAAATATTAATTACGAAAGTTGATGTCAACTAAGTTGAGTGAATCAAACGGTTTTTTTGCTTACCTTTAGTTGTTTCTTTTGTTAATCAGCGGTTTCTTTTTCCAGTTTGATAGTTTTAACAGCAGGCTTTTTCCCTCTTTTTACCTTGGTGCTTTTACTTCGCAATTTTCTCAGATAAAAGAGTCTTGATCGACGAACATGACCATAACGAACAATATCAATTTGCTGAATCCATGGTGAATGAAGGGGGAAGATACGCTCAACAGCAACACCGTGACTTATTTTTCTAACGGTAAAAGTTTTGTTTATTCCAGACCCTTTTTTCTGAATAACGATACCTTGAAATATCTGAATACGAGGTTTTTCAAATTCTCGTATTGTATAATGTATTCTTACAGTATCACCTGTTCTAAAATCTGGTAATTCATTGTTCATCTGCTCTTGTCCGATTCTATATAAGATATCCATGAAAACCTCTTAATTGCTTATTTATGTAATATATGATTTAGTGAGAGAATAGTGCTCTTATTTGTAATCACCGATTAATCTGTCAAGTGTTATAGCAATAGCACTTCGCACAGAAAGGTGATTATAGGTGAGAGTTCCTTCAATTCTCTGAATATGAAAATTGCTGGAGTTTATTATTTCATCAGAAAGGCCATAGCCTGTTCCAAAAAGAATGAGTTTGGGGAAAGAGCGTTTAATTATCTTTCTCATTTCTGAATAGGTAATACTTCCTGGTATTAAACGTGCAGAGGTCGTGATAAGGATAGGTTCTTGAGTATAACGTTGCTTTATCCATTTTTTTGCACTTTCAATATCCGGTACAAAATCAATAAGTCTAAAAGCATCAAACCTGTTAATATTGTATTCTTTACCTGGACCTGTTTTCCAAAAATCCTTAAGTTTATTGAAGACTTCTTGCTGAGCCTTTTCTGGATTAATAAGAAAGTAATTACGTATTCCATATGTTTTACAAGTTCGTGCAATGTCATGTATATCAAGATTAGTAAGTGAGGTAGTTACAATTTCTTTATTTTTGTTATACACAGGATGATGAACCAATCCGATAAATAGGTTATCATACATCATGTTTTTTCATCCTTTCTGTAAATTCTTTTCTTTTTTTCTGCTGCCATTCTTCGATTTTTTTATGATTTCCTGAAAGGAGAACCTCTGGAACAGAATAGCCTCGATATTCACGAGGTCTGGTGTAGTATGGTCCGTCAAGAGTATTATTATGGAAAGAGTCACTGTATGCAGATTCTATGTTTGTTAATACTCCTTTCTGCATTCGTGCTACAGAATCGATGATTATCATTGCTGGAAGTTCTCCACCAGACAGCACATAGTTTCCAATCGAAATTTCTCTTGTAACAAGGTACTCGCGTACCCTGTAATCAATATCTTTATAATGCCCGCATAGCAGCACAATATACTTCATTTTGCTGAATTCTTGTGCAATATTTTGATTATACGTTTCTCCTTGTGGAGTAAGATATACCAGTGGAAATGATTCGTTAGAAAGTAAATTTTTACGTTTAACCTTCAGGAAATCTACTGCTCGAAAAATCGGTTCGGGTTTGATGACCATGCCGGGAGCTCCTCCGAAGGGATAATCATCTGCTTGTTTGTGTTTATCTGTACAAAAATCACGGAAATCGATAAGCTCGATCGAGAGCTTTGCTTTTCCCAATGCCCTTTTCACAATACTGTGAGATAGAGGGCTATCAAACATTTCGGGAAAAAGCGTCAGAACATCAATATGCATTAAGTAATCCTTCAATTGGGTCGATGGTGATCACCTTGTTTTCGTGATCGATATTTGTTACAAATTCATCACAGAAGGGGATCATTATCTCTCTATTATCTTTTGGAATTATTAAGATTTCCTGACCAGGTGTTGAAAATATTTTAGAAACCTTCCCAATACATTCATTGTTAGTTGTAATGACTCTATAATATACTAGCTGAGAGGGGTAGTATTCATCTTTCTTTAGTAGTGGGAGCATGTCTTCGGATATCATCATTCGAGCATTCTTTAAAAAAAAGGCTTTTTGGGGAGATGTGATGGTTTCAAAATGAATTTCAAAATGGTCATTCATGTATTTTATTGAATTAATTTTCTTGTATATGACTGTTTCATCGGAGAATACAATGAATGCTGACTGTAAGGAGAGATATTGTTCGGGAAAATAAGTATCGGGAATAACAGAAACGCTTCCGTTATTCCCGACTACTTTTTTAATAACCCCAATGGAAATTAAATCACTAATTTCCATTCATGCTTTGTTATTCAATGATTTCTAATTCTGCTCTTTTACCATGTTTGGTCGAAACAGAATTCAGGATGGTTCGTATAGCATTAGCAGTTCTTCCGCCTTTGCCAATTACTTTACCAACCTCACCAGCGCCTACTCTCAATTCAAAAAGAGTCACACGTTCACCGGATACTTCTTTCACATTAACGTCATCTGGGTTATCAACTAATGCTTTCGCGATCAATTCCACTAAGTCTTTCATTTGTCGCCTCCTGCGTTGAGTTTATTTTGCTGATTCATCAGCATTCATATCTATCTCATCATTGGCTACGTCAGATTCTTCTGATACAACCTCAGATGTTGCTTTGCTATACTTTTTTTCATGTATTTTTTGTAGAATACCCTCTTTTTTAAGAAGGCTTTTAACTGTATCAGATGGAATAGCACCTTGTTCAAGCCAATATACTGCTCGTTCGTTATCAATTTTATAGTTAAATTTTTCTGGCTTTGGATCATAGTATCCAATCTTCTCTATGAACGCACCATCTCGTTTCTTGCGGGAATCAACCACAACTACTCTATAAGAAGGTTGATTACGAGCACCCATTCTTCTAAGTCTTATCTTTACTGACAAAAAAACCTCCAGCTATTATTGAGTAAATAACTTTCTGTAAGAATAATACAGTCAAGTTTTTTAACCTGTCCTGTAGATTCAAATGCTACTTTTAACAAGAAAACTTGCATGTCAAGCTTAATCGTAGAAAAGTGTGTTAAAATAGAAAGGATATATAAATGACGTCAATAAATATTAATCCTATAGGCATAATTCATAGTCCCTACTATAATACAAAAGATATACCAGGACAAGGGTATCTGAGAGAGGAAAATGAAGCTGTGATAGAGGTATATAAGAAGTATCTTTTAGGTATGAAAGATCTGCAGGATTTTTCTCATTTAATAGTATTATTTCATTTTCATAAGAGTTTAAATACTCATCTAATGGGACATCCCTCCTGGGAAAATGAAGATCATGGAGTATTTGCCCTGCGCAGTCCACATCGGCCAAATCATATCGGAATGACGTTCATAAAAGTTGTGAATATTGAGGACAACATAATTACCTTCAGAAATGTTGATATGCTTGATGGAACACCAGTTATTGATATCAAACCATATGTCGGAGAATGTGAAAAAATAAAAAATCCGAAATTCGGCTGGCTTGAGAAACATAGAAAGACTGATGAAGGATAACTTTATCCATAATACTTACATAATTTTAGTATGTGATTTTTGGAAGGTATGTGTGTTTTTCATATTCTTACACTATTCTTGACACAAATTAATAAAAAAACAGTTTTTTTATGTAAAAAATTTAAATAAAATCTAAGAGTAAAAATATAATTTTTGGAATAAAAAAATGATAATCGATTTCAATAATGATGCTAATATTGCTCATAATTGTGGGAGAATATAATGTTTACAATAACTCCATACATGATCATTATGGTTGCAGCCTTTTTAGTTTCTCTGGGGCTTGGTTTTTTTGTGTTAAGAAAAAGAAAAGTACCAGGGGCTTTTCCTCTCTCACTCATGATATTCGCTGTATCCGAGTGGACGTTTTGTTATATATTTGAAGTATTTAGTTTGGAGTTCAGCACAAAGATATTCTGGTTAAAACTGGAATACTTTGGCATTACCTTTACTCCTGTATTCTGGTTATTTTTTGCCTTTGATTACACGAATAATAAAAAACATATTTCTGCTATAAATTTTTTATATCTGAGTATTATACCATTACTAACAATTCTGCTTGCATTCACCAATGATTCGCATCATCTTGTGTGGAGATTAATAATCCTGAAAAACACTAACGGTATGTTTTTATTAGAACTATCTTATGGCATGTGGCTATGGCTTCATGCTTTGTATTCCTACGGATTATTAATATTTGGTTCACTACTTATAGTACGTTCTATTATAAAATTTCAAACAGTTTTCAAACATCAAGCTCGATTGATCATCCTTAGTATAGCATTTTCTTCGATTGGCAATATTCTATATGTATGTAAATTAACCCCTATTCCAAATTTTGATTATACACCATTTACAATTATTATAAGTGTAGCTATTATTGTATATGCTATCTTTCGATATCACCTGTTTAACATTGTTCCTCTTGCGCAAAAAACATTGATTGAAAACATGCATGATGGAGTAATATTTATAGACAATAATGACCGAATAATGGATTGCAATCCTACAGCAAAAAAGATATTTTCTCTTACAAAACAATATAGGTATGGCATCAAAGCACATAAAGTTTTACCAGACTGGATTCTTTCTCCAGAAATTATTGATTCAAAGAAAAATTCTGTAAAAGAGGTTGTAACAAGAAAAAATAATGTAGAATTTATTTATGATATAGAAATTTCAACTTTAACAGATGAGAAAAATAATCCAAAAGGGAAATTGCTTGTTCTGCATAATGTTACAGAACAGAAAAAAACTCAAAAATCACTTGTTGAGTCAGAAAAATCCATGAGAACGTTATATGAGAATATCGCTGGAGGAATATTGCTTATTAATGAAAATTATATTATAGAAGATGTGAATGAGAGAACTTGCGAAATCTCAGGATATACTCGTAAAGAGCTTATTGGAAAGCTTTGTGATATTGTTTGCCCACAGGGATCTGCATCTAATGCATGTCCTATTTGGGAACAGGGGAATGATGGGTTTCAGGGTATGGATACCGCAATAAAGTGCAAGGATGGTTCGAAAAATCCAATCATAAAAAATTCAAAAATGATTAGTCTTCATGGGAAAAGATTTATTTTTGAAAACTTTCAGGATACTTTAAAACAAAAACAAGCAGAAGAACAACTAAAAAAAGAACTTCATGAAAAGAAAATTCTACTTCAGGAAATTCACCATCGCGTGAAAAATAATATGCAGGTTATGATAGGTTTATTGCATTTACAATCGCAATCTTTTGATGATGACCGTATCAAAGAGATGTTTAAGATTGCTTCAAATAGGATTTTTTCAATGGCATCAGTTCACGAAGATCTCTATAAAACAGATACTTATTCAGATGTTGATATTCATTCCTATCTAAAGAAATTAGTACCTGGAGTAGTTAATTCTTTTGATAGTGACAAAGATATTGAAATCTTTACTGATGCAAAAGATATAGCAATGAATATTGATAAAGCAGTTCCCTGTGGTCTTATCATCAATGAACTCATTAGTAACTCAATGAAATATGCATTTCTCGGTAGAAATAATGGAAAAATTTCCGTCATTATAAAACAGAATAATGAACACTTTTTCGTGGAGGTTCTTGATAATGGTGTGGGATTACCCAAAAACTTTGATTGTACAAATAGTAAGGGCTTTGGCTTAGAGTTAACATCAATTCTTGGCGAAAAACAGCTTGGAGGAACAATATCATTAACAAACGATGGGGGAGCGAGTTTTAAACTTACTTTTCCAAAAGTACTTAGTTAGTGAAAAAGTTAGTAATGAGAAATATGAACCCAACGCACGTTTACAATGATGATTCAGTAAAGCAGGAAGATCTTTCCGCAAATGAATCTGAACCAAGGTAACAAAGATAAAATATGCGGTATTCTAATGAAAAATATTTTGAGAAATATCAATATTTTATTGTGGGTGATCACACATCTAACAAAAAGATATGATTGATCCTTTCTGCTAAAACTGAACCTTAACTCTCAATGCATATTCCAGATCGGGCAGAGAATCAAGATCTTCTTCATAGGTAAAGTATCTAACATAGGTCAACAGATTAACATTTTGCAGAATATTGTACATGAATTGACCGGTCATCATTGTCGTGGCTTGGTTGCCTGACATATCGCCGGCGAGCATGTTGGCAGAAAGCTGTATCAGTTCATTAATCTGCACATCTATTGCAGCAAAGAGGTTGTGCTTCCCCCAAATACTTTTAATAGTAGGATTCTTGTACAAATATTCTAATCTGAAAAAATAGGTATTATCGATTGAATAATCAGCACCTAGCATACCTTCAAAAAATTTCTGGCTGAAGTTATCTTCAAGGTGTTCCACGAGCTCCCCATATATACCAACAACAGCATCACCTTTGAAGGAAAATCCTGATATGACCTCTTTATTTTTATGTTTATAAATAGCATTTACAGAAAAATCGAAACTCCACATGTTGTGATATATTCTGGCAGTTGAAGAATATTCATGATGATTCCTTGGAAATTCTGTGATCAAATCCATTCCAGACAGGAAAGAGAAGGGAATTTTAATAGCAGCCACATCACTTCCATGTCGTCTGAAATTAATATCTGTCACATCTACAGTTGAAAATACGTCAATTGGGGAAAAAATAAATGCCTTCCCGAAATTGATGATCTGTCTTCCCAGCGTAATATCCGCAAAGGGTAAATATGCAGATAGATATAACTTCCGTATATCAAGTAAAACAGGTGTATTGCCATGAACAAAGATCGGATAATAAGGTGTGGAAAGAGAATATCCTACATCAATTAAATGGCTAATCTGATCACTTGTATATCCAAAGGGTATCAAAAGATCAATACTCCCTTCAAATTTGCCATAGCGTTTGTTCCGGTTATGGAAATTCAAGCTGAGTGTATTCATTCCCCCTATCTTACATGAATAAGCAGTATCATTATTTAAAAATTGAAATGCAATAATATCCACATAGTTAGAACCCCAGAGTTTAATACCTGCCTGATCACTCGCTGCAAAAAGTCGGATTGCGGCAAGCAGCAATAACGATATACTCAATAATTTTTTCATCTCTATCCTAATGTTGTAGATATCTCAAACTGAAGTAGTCATCTGGAAGATTAACATTGAAGGAAATGTTAGTCATCTCGAAAATTGTTTTACTATTCTTTCTGAGTTTATTGATCATTTCGGATTTCACGGGGAATATTCGATCTCCAAACGTTCCGATATCCAGTACATTCATCTCTTTGAGAAGGCGACCTGATTTTGCATACATCTCTTCTTTCCATGGAATGAAGAGTTCCTGATCTACCCACATTTTTCGAGAATAATACGGCACATCTTTGACCTTTGCCTCAAGTGTGAGTACCCAGCAGGGATAGCTATTAAGCGTATCCTGCCCTGTTATCTGGACTTCATATTTTTCTGAGATCTTGTTTGCCTCAAGTGCATCTTCATATGAGAAGTCACTACCCATCATCCCCTCCTTGAGCATGTGCCCGGAAATCTTTACTACTTCTTCCTCACTCGGGAAGTATATCCAGAGTTCATCTTCCAGCATGAGGTATTTTGTCCCATAATCTTCAGGATTTGTAAACTCAACAAGCGCTTTATGACCATCACTTTTTGCCTGCGCAGTCATCTCCTTTGTCCTGACCTGATCATCAATATGAATGATCATTTTACCGGTGTATTCGATAGTCCGATAGTACTCATTCTCATCAATCCGTTCCAGAATTTCCAGTCCGATGAGCCCCTCTTGAGCATACATGAGAGCTCCAGACATTAGTAATAATCCAAGAATAAAAATTTTCTTCATCGTAACTCCTATATTACACGCTTTTCAGCGAATCAACAATTTTCATTTTTTCTGCTCTTCTTGACGGGAAGAAGGAAACGACTGTCGAGACTGCCGTTCCAAGCAAGATCGCGATAAGGACACTCAACACGTTCAATCGAAGATAAATAACATTACTCATCGGGAAATTTATCGATTCCATCATACCTGAAAAATCAATACCATGAAAATGCAAAATAGTCACAATTCCAATACCGATAAATGAACCAACAACGCTTCCCACGAATCCGAGCAGCATTCCTTCATTTACGAACATAGTAAGTACCTGTCCATTTGTAAAGCCCATAGATTTGATGATGCCGATCTCTTTTCTTCGCTCCAGCACGACCATCATCATGATATTGGCTATAATGAATGCTCCAAGGAAGGCAATAACGATATAGATCCAATTATAGATATTGTTTGCCATTTCAACATAATTTGAATAGACGCCAATCTCAGTCCATGATGATACTGTAACATCATAATCTGATAATCTCTCAGAAATCATAGCTGCTACTACATCAGATTTATGATAATCTTTCAGCATGATGACAATCTGCTGTGTTAGACCGGGCATTCGAAGTAATTCCTGAGCACTTGCAAGAGGAACCTGGAATATCTTTTCATCATACATACCAAGTCCTGTTTCAAACAAGCCAACTATTTTGAACTTCTTCAGATGCAATGCATAATCACTTCCCTGAGTCATAACCGGTATTTCATCGCCGATCATGTAATTCAGATCATGAGCGAGTTTCCTCCCAACGATCGCTTCATCAGGATTCTCCAGATACCTCCCACCTGGCAGAATTGATCTATTCAACATAAGGAGTTCTTTTTCATTTTCGGGATTACCAGCATATGCAAGGGCTTGCTTATTATTCCCATCATGACTGAGGAGAACACCGAATACAATCCTCTGGCTTATGGATTTGATCTGTTTATTAATATTTTCATCATCTTGAATGCGTTGGATTATGGCATCTGGATCTGAGATATTTTCTGTTACTGGAAAGAATTTCGCACGTTCTTCGAATTCCTGTGTTGCTATCCGGACATGTCCCGTTTCATTCTTTGTATAGTTTTGTACAAGATTATCAAGAAAACCACCGATCATACCCTGCAGGAAGACGATGAGCATAATTGAAAGCATGACTGATATGACTGCCAGTAATGAACGACGTCTGTTCCTGCCGACATTTCTAAGTGCAAATTTTTGTATGAATGACATCACTACCTCCTACACAAACCGTAATGCTTTGGTCACTTCCATTTTAGAAGCCATACGTGAAGGTATGTAGCTTGCGGCAAGTGCGACTATTAATCCAAAAACGAATGCTAAAACGATCGTTCCAATATTCCACTCACCATACAATGCTCCCCAGTAAGGAATACCAACATTTTGAAAATCGGCAAATTTATCCAGCGGCATACCATGCACGATAAGGTAAATATTCACACTACATCCTAGAATAACTCCCATTATACTTCCCAGAAGTCCTATGTATATACCTTCCCAGAGAAATAATGTAACGATCTCCTTCCTCTTCATACCTTGTGCTCTGAGCACACCGATCTCTCTGATTCGTTCATACACGCTCATGAGAACAGAATTAAAGATACCCACTGCAGCAATCGCTAAAATGACCAGCATCAGGATTGAACCAAAGAATTGTTTTTGCTCAGTAATTTTCAAGAAACCACTTGCAAGTTTCATAAATGTGTTGATCTTGAGTTCCGGATATTGTTTATGAAGATTTTGTGCGAGCTGATTCACATCTTGTGCAAAGCTATCATAGTTTACTCTGCGCTCTGTTGCAACGTCTATTTCGGTAACCAGGTTTTCCAGATCGAGAAATTCATTTGCAGTAGAATAACTAATTAGCACATTGCTTGAGTTGATATTCGGATCGGTGGTATGCAATATGCCCACAACGATAAATTCATCAGCGTTACGGCTGTCATATCTTGTTAATGCGTACAAGGTGATATAATCCCCAACCTCGACTTTCATTTCTTCTGCTAGATCTTTACCGAGGATGATCTCATTTTCCTGTTCATTAGTTAAATAGCTCCCAACGATATATTTTTCAAGATCAAATACCATACGATCAGTATCGATATCGATCACCTGCCCCATGATCGGCATAGTATCTTCCCAGTTTGAGAGCTGACCCAGAAATTGTGTGCGAGGTGTCACTCCGGTCACCCGATCTTGCTTTTCAATATAATTAATTACATTGTGAGATTCTGGTATTCCATATTTTAGTGGCAGTGATTCTTTTTCATCATTGTATTCTTCAGTAGTGATTTTGATCGAGGAAGTACTTAATTCAATAAGATTATCAATATTTGCTCTGTCCATACCTGACATCACGGAATTCATCATAATATAGATACTCAGCCCTACAGCTATTACTAGTGCAGAGAGGAAAGTACGTCTTTTATTCCTGCGCACATTGCGCCATGCAATCTTACTGAGCGTTCCCATGGTTCTTCCTTTCGTCTTTCGCGATCTTTCCGTCACGAAGAATGATCACGCGTTTTGCATGTTTTTCAACAAGACGGTCATGCGTGGAGAAAATGAATGTAGTATGTATCTCCTCGTTCATCTTCTGCATAACTGATATAATATCTTCGGACATTTCAGAATCGAGATTTGCAGTTGGTTCATCAGCCAGTACAACCAGAGGATTTTTCACAAGTGCACGTGCAATTGCGACCCGTTGTTCCTGTCCACCCGAGAGTTCGCGAGGAAAACGATCTGCCATATCTGCAAGTCCGACGATCTCGATTATCTTCATTGCTTTTTCATGGATCTCCTTCTTGCTGAACTTCTTTTCTATGATCAGCGGTAGTTCCACATTTTCTCTCGTTGTGAGGACAGGTATAAGATTGTAGGACTGGAAAATAAATGAGATATTCTCTTTTCTGTAAAAAGTTTTTTCTTTATCAGTTAGTGTAGTAAGATCATTTCCATTGTACAGAACTCTTCCATCTGTTGGTGTATCAATGCACCCTATGATATTAAGCAATGTTGATTTCCCGCTTCCGGATGGACCTACTATCGAAAGGAAGTCACCTTTCTCAATAATAAAATCGACACCTCTAAGTGCAGGTATGATCTGCTCCCCTTTTGTGTAATTTTTGATCACATTCTGTAATTCAAGTAATGGCATTTAATCCTCCTGTGTGGTGAAAAAATTTCTAACCAATTGTTCGTCAGCAAGAGAAAGAGTTCCTTGCTTAGTACCGATCATGCGTTCTATGACACTCTCAAAACCCTTGATATGATTCACAAAGACTTCGACATCAACACGCCCCTCTTCAATATCGATGATCGTTTTTGTTAAATATCTATTTAAATATCCTGAAAGTCCTATTATATAAACCGCAACTTCATCAGGATAATCACAGTCAAAGCAATCGTGTGTGATGCCTTCTTTAATTATTTGTGAAAGTATTGGAGCAAGAAAATCAATTGAGCGTGCAACCATTTTCTGATGAAGTATGACATTCTCATCTCTCGTCATCACTTTGAGAAGCTCCATCATGAATTCTCTTCTCTCAAACTTTATCTGCCCGATCACCTGGAAAACCATATTGAATTTTTGTATAGGTGTTAAATCCGAATTCTGAAGAATTGGCTGGACAGCATCCTTCATTTGGAGAATCAATCGCTCAACAACAGCATCCAGTAATTCATATTTCGATTTGAAATAATGATAGAAAGTGCCTTTTGCAATACCAATTTGATTAATGATCTGATTTATAGAAGTTTTATCAAAACCCTGTGTGTAGAAAAGGTTCTGAGCTACATCGAGTATTTCGTTTTTTCGAATATCACGTTTTTTTACAATTCGATCCATTTTAATCCTTTTATTTATTTTCGACCGACCGTCGGTCTATTTTTTAAGAAAAAAATTTTATTTGTCAAATTTTTTATAATTTCTTGACAATAAAAAATCTAATATTTTGTTTTTTTTACCAAAAAACACGGAGGATTTGATGAAAGTAAAATTACATCATTTTTGTAAAAACAAAAAAATCATCAACATTATTTTTACCATAGTGTTGTTAGCACTTGTATTTCAACTTCTTTCCTGTGAAAAGGTAACAAAATATCTTCAAGATGACAAAATCAGTGGGAAATACGCTTTCACATTAACCAGAATAAATAGTTATCAGGATACCACAATGATCAAAGGAAAACGCGGTACCGAGTATCCGGAATATAGTACAACCTACGATGATGTTTATTTATATGAAGATGGTGAAGGTAATATTGTCGGTAATTGTAAAATCTGGAAACTACAAGGCACTAGAGACGGTCAGGATGTGGAATTGGATCTTTATATTCATCCGCAGGGAACTTTAAATTTGGATGAATCTATTGATAATATGCAGAAATTTACGACAATGAACTTAACTATAGATGATTTCGGAAACCTGGAAGGTGATGGGTTGTACTATCCTTATGAATATTATCCGGAAATCGAGAATGAGACCTATTCTGTTTCTGCGAATAAAATCGAAGAACTCTCTTCCTTTGAAGAAATTAATACTCGTTTTTGTTTTTGTGATGTTATCTCAAGCATATCCTCTTTTCTGATATCATGTCTTACTGATGGAATTTTCAGACCTATCGGTAATTGCTATCTCCATAAAGATGGAGGAGGATATTATATTTTCGGACACAAAGGACCTGGCAGTATCTTGCCAGCTTATACTCAAACCGTTTATTTTCCATTTGAGTGGTCCTGGTGCAAAGTGAGAGCATATCATTTCGAGATAAGTCTTGAGGGAGAAACTCTTACTTATGAAGTTTTGAAAACTACTATGGAAGCATTAGATAAAAAACTAGAAAATTTCACATCTGAATTGGGATTTGATAATTTACAAGGTCTTTTCGATGCAATGGATGATTTTTACAATGAATTTGGAGGATTTGCAATTAGTACCGCTTATGACACTCATACTCATAATCTTTCAATTTACGTAAATCAAGATTCTAAACGAAATGAAGAAGCAAAACATCATATATTCATTCAATCTTTGGTAGACGCATTCAATCCACACGTGGGTACTGTTTATGTTTATTCAGGTCATCACATTCATGATTCATGGCATTTGAGACGAAGCGATTTCGGAGTGTGTAATTCTCAGCTTCTTATAATGTATCTTATTGGAACTAATAAAGTAAATTACGATTAATAATAAATCCATTTCGGAGGATAACATGAACACAAAACTAACAGATAAGTTTTTACCTTCCTCTTCCTTGAAAATAGTACTTTTTATTATAGTAACTTCTCTAATATTAACTATCCTCTCCTGCGAAAAAGTTACTAAATATCTTACTGATGATAAACTCAATGGTAAGTATACGTTTACCTTAACTGGATTGGAAAGTTATCAGGACACAACGCTGATCAAGGGTATGCGTGGAACAGACTTTCCCGAGTACAGTACGACCTATGAAGATTTCTATCTTTATGAAGATGATGAAGGCAATGTGTGTGGTAACTGCAAGATGTGGAAATTAAATGGCCAACGAGACGGTGAAGATGTTGTGCTTAATCTTTATATCAATCCCCAAGGTACGATTTATAATGATCCCCCAATTGATAGTATGTATCTCTTTTCCACAATGAATCTTACCGTAAATGATTTTGGAAACCTTGAAGGTGAAGGATATTATCATGCGTACGAATACTATCCAGAGATCGTTAATGAGACCTTCAATGTTGTAGCAAATAAGATTAATGACCTCAAACAAATAGAAGATGAAACCGGTTGCACTAAATTTTCATTTTGTGATATCATTAAGGATATTGATTCTTTCCTAATCAAACATTGGTTACATAACAAGTTCCGTCGCATGCATAGTTGCGATCTTCATAAAAATGGAGGAGGTTATTATGTATTTGGACATGAAGGACCTGGTGAATACTATTCGGTAGCTACAGTCTCTGCATATTTTCCATGGGAATATTCCTGGTGTAAGGTGAGAAGATACCATTTCACCATTGAAATGAAGGATGAATTCATAAATTATGATGATCTTAGAACAAAGGTCCAAGATCTCGATAATTCAATGGATGGTTTTGCAAAAGGATTAGGATTTGAGAGTATCGATCAATTATTACAATTGATGGATGACTTTCATCAGAACTTCGGTGGTTTTGCCTTCGCTGCGATGGATGATTCTCATACTCATAACTCATCACTGTATGTATTTCATACAGAAGGGAGTAACGACGCTGCAAAAGATCATGAATTTACTCAAAAAATAAAAAAATCGATGGAATCAAATTCTAGCGGTGTTTGGTTATATGCATCAAGTGGAGATATAAGTGACCATTGGCACCTTAGGAGAAGCCAGATTGGGGTATGTAATTCAATACTCTCAATGGCATATTTATTTGGAACACACAAGGTTAATTTTGATTAATGAATAAATTCTGGAATTTATGTTTTTTAATACATTACTTCACTGCAGTAACTTTATAGAAATATTTATTTTCAGATGCTGGTTCAGAATAACTAGTGGATGTGGTAGATGCTATTTTATTACCTGGATTGGGAGTAAAATAAGGATCAGTATCTCTGTATATAAAAAAACTATCTGCAATAACAGGATAAGACCAGTTTAACTCGACTTCTTCTGTTCCATTATTATATGAAATTACTACATCATCAATTTCAGATAGATACGATTCACATATAATGTCATCAATATAAATTACTGTATATGATGCATCCATTCCATGTTTAATAGCAAAATATTTATCAGAAATTGTACCAATATTCACTGTGTATTCAGTATAGTTTGGTGAAAGAAGAACTGTTTCGGATGATGTAAATGTACTTGCATCAGTTGGATCTGACATACTTCCCACAATAACATGTATATCATAGCTACTATAATCTGATTTTGCCCAGAATGTAATGTTTGTATTAGCTACTGTATTATTACAGTGAGGTGAAATTAACAGAAGATTACCATTAGTATAATAATAATTATACATTCTTACATAATTTGGTTCTGTATGGTAACTTCCTGTTCTTGTCTCAACATATGCAAAAGGATCATCTGTATCATTAATCTTTGACCAACAATTTGGTAATTCAGGTGGTGTAATACTGTCAAAATTTTCAGCAATCGGAAGGATAGCTGTCACACAAAATGACCATATTGGTCCATTAGTTGTTGATTTAGAGGAATTATGGGCAATTACTTGCCAGTTATATTCAGAACCAGAGTTTAAATCGGTATATGTATACATTCCAGAAGTTCCCGCATCTGCACCCGATACAACTTCGATCATACTTTCAGCAGGTCCGAATAAGAGGTCATAGGTATCTGTATTTATGCCAAAATCCCAGGTTACATAACCTGTAGCTGGAATCCCCATAGCATTATGTGAAGGATTTGGATTTGTTGGTTCACCAGGAGTTCCAGTAGTAGTGTAATGTAATCTAATATTTACATAATAATCTTCTAAAGTTCCTGCATTACTTGGGAAAGTATCATTAGCATAGTTATATAATCCCCTATTATCTTGATCTGTATCTGTTCTATCCCACATTGGTCATGCAATTGCTCTATCTCCATCATGATTTTGATAATATATGACAAGATTATCTGAACCATTATAATTAAAAGGAGTATCAAGTATTATATCGAACCATCCAGAACCATCCCAGTTGATTGTTCCATTATAAACTTCTTGATACGTAGAAGTATCTTCATAATCATTACTGAAAAATATTGTGTCAGTAGTATGCTTCATATAAATCTTCTGGTTATTTGTTTCATAATTTTCTACAGTATTAGACAAACAATAAGAAATTTTTGTAATATCAATGGCTGCACCTATCTCTGATTGAAGATATATTACTCTAGACCATCCATAATCACGATAACCATAAAACGGAATATTAGCAGTATGATATGTTCCAGTTCCAATCTCAATATAATCACTATAAGAGATACTTGCTATTAACATGATAATTGTCAAACTAAATAATGTTTTTTTCATTTTCTTTCTCCTTTCATTCTTTGATTAACTCGTTAATAATATCCCAACAAGAGATATTTTAATATGTTGCTGGCTGAAATTGAAGACGATAAAAAAAGATCAATCAAGAATAATTTAAATTAACACAAGATTAATAATATAAACGGTTAATTTGATAACGTTTATATGAATATACCAATAGTCTGTCAAATTTTTTTATAATACCAAATTAGGCTATCATTATTACTGAATTCCAAAAACATTAAAGCACTGTCACACTGAGGGTGTCTCTCACGGCGTATCCGCCAGCTGAAAGGGCCATATGTCACAATTATAGACGGAGAAGCCGGATCGAAGTGTGACAAGACTGGCAACCCTTCGATCAGTCTCCATTGCATTCCACCCAAACAAGCAGATTCAGGGTGATAATAGCATTTTTTGAGAGAAAAAGTTGTTCTTATAAAAAAAGTAAATTAGCGGTGAAAAATACCAGTAAATTCTTTATCCATAATACTTACAGAATTATGTTTTTTGGGATATACTTGTTTATTTTAGATCGAAGAATTCTCGATAGTTAATATTCATTCTTTGACCAATAAGTCAATCGTTTACTTATGCACCTTCTTAATAAATTCCTCAACTTCCGGAATGCCACCCTGATATACTAGATAACCATTATATGGCTCTCTTCTCGTAATATCTCCCGCAATTGGAGTAAGCATAAGTTCTTTTACTTTATCAATATCGTCGGTCTGTCCTAGCGCCCAGCTGAGTTTCACATATGCAACTTCAGGAAGCATGTTCTCAGCAGGAACTATGCCGTAACTCATCAAATTGCGTCCGGTATCATACACAAACATATGCACATATCCCCAGAGTGTCTGAACAGTCATGTAGATAGGGATACACTTTTCTTTGCATTTCCTGATTGCAGGATACAGCGGTTTGTTCACATGTCCCAATCCAGTGCCGGCAATAACAATTCCTTTATACCCATTATCGATCAATGAATAGATTATATCGGTTTGCATGTTTGGATAGTAATACAGCAAAGCAACTTTCTCTTCAAAGTATGGTAGAATCGTAACATTCTTATCTTTGCGTCGATGATTATACTCTTTCTGGAAGGGCTTCATTCCTTCTCTGGTGACTGTTGCCAGCGGCACATCTCCTATTGTTCGAAATGTTGATCGATACGAAGAATGCATTTTCCTGACGCGTGTACCACGATGCAAGAGTCCATATTCATCTGACGTGGGACCAAACATACAGACCACGATTTCGGCAATGTCTGAAGTTGCTGCGGCAGTGGTTGCATGAATAAGATTTAACGCGGCATCGGAAGAAGGCCTGTCTGAGGAACGTTGCGATCCAACCAGCACGATAGGTACAGGTGAATTTTGAATCATAAATGAAAGTGCTGCAGCTGTGTGGTGCAAAGTATCAGTACCGTGCCCTATTACGATTCCATCGATACCCTTTTCTATCTCATTTCCAATTGCCACCGCGAGTTTCTTATACTGATCAGGACCCATGTTCTCAGAAAAAACAGCGAATAACTTCTCGGTCTCAAGATTGCAGATGTCCGCAAGTTCTGGAACAGCACCATACAATTCCCCTGGAGAAAAAGCAGGTATCACCGCTCCTGTTCGATAATCAAGACGCGATGCAATAGTACCGCCAGTTCCAAAGAGCTTCACATTAGGTTTTCCTTTTGTATAGGGAAATTTCTTTTCCGGAATTTTATAGTGAGCTTCTTTGTACCCGATTTCTTTCATGGCTGTGATCGTATTTACATCAATGCCGACATTGTAACCGGTTGCAAGCTTTAGCACGATATGCCAGTCATCATCATTTTCTGAACGTGGTAAGATAATTCCGTTGAAACTTCCCCTTGTGGTCTTTATCTCTGCATCGCTCCAGACTCGTACATGATATTTTTTGAGAACCTCGAGTGCGTTCCCTTTATATCCTTTGAAAATATCGATCATTGTGTCTTCCCTTTGAGATATTCCAAAACATACGAGGACAATTCATTCAGCGGCATATTGCCAAGAGCGAGTGCTCGAAGTTGCCCCATGATCCAATTATGTTCATTTGCTACACTTTTTGAAATTCCAATTTCCATATACATCTTATGCAAGCTAGGAATATTAGCGAGAATAGCTTCTTCAGTCATCTTATTATAATCTATGAGTTTGAATACTGAATCAAACTCCATTTGTGGGTGTTGATAGAGGATTGTAATGACATCAGGTAAAATATTCAAATAAATTTCTCTGTTTTGAAGATGCTCTATCATATCAAAGATCAATGAATAATCAAATGATGTTGGAAGATAATACTGTCCTTCTATATGCTTGAGTGTATGACCAAAAAGTGAACCAAGCCATTTCGAAGATACCTTAAGTTTTTCTATGATCTTCTCCATCAATGGCATAAGGTCATTTCTGAGAATGTAATGATAACAATCCGCAGGAACTCTCCACTTCTTTAATTGTGTCATCCTTTTCTTAAGTTCAACCGGCAGATTTTCTCGAATAGTTTTAATTAACTCATCAGGCACAGGAATCGGTGCAGAATCAGTATCTGGATACATCCTGTCCGCACCAGGAAGCACCCTCTCAAAGATTGTAGTGCAGTCGTCCAATGCTTTTCTTGTTTCATTTGGAACACCTTCAAAAGCCAGTCTGCATCGTTCTTCAATCGTTTCTATAGCAGTGTTTACATCTTCCTCCGGTACCCAGAACACAATTTGTGCATCGTTATCTTTACTGTGTAAAAGTGAACTACGTTTCTTTAGCATGTCCTCATTGAATACAGGATTCATGTCCTCAGAATGTACCATATTTGGTCGTTCAAGACATGCGATAACTTTAAGACGTCCTTCAATTTCATCAGCAAAGGTTTTACCTGGCTGCATAAAAAAGGATAGTATGCCCTTGAATTCTGGCAGATTACACGCGATCAATTTCCATCCTCTATCCATTGCCTGCTTTATGGGTGGATATGCTATGTCAGAGACATCAAAGGAGAGCTGTTTGAAAATAGGTTGCCATTTTTCAGGATCATTAACTCGTTTAAGCAGTGTTTGTTTGATCTCCAGAAGTGCTTTCTGACGAAATGCTTCGATATGGGTGAGTTTGGCTAACCATTTTATATGAGAAACTCCCTTGATCTCGACTCGAGTGCCATCGGAGATGCTGACATTCACATCCTGTCTTCCAGAGCCAATGCCTACTCGTACTTTACCTGAACTGCGATTGATAAAGCGGATCACCTGACATGCTTCCATAACTTCTTGGGGTGTCAACATATCAGGATATGTTACAGTCTCGATCAGCGGAATTCCCAGACGATCAGTAGTATAGATGCGTTCATGTCCAATATCAGAGACTTCTCTGCAGGAGTCCTCTTCCACGCTCAGTTGGATTATTCGTACTTTTTTATGTTTAAGTGGAATCTCACCTTCAATGCCAACGATCGCAGTTCGCTGAAATCCAGTGGGGATGCTGCCATCAAGATATTGCTTGCGAGTAATATGGAGTTCCCCAACGATGTTCTGATGCATGAGTAGCGATATCTCGATCGCGTAGTTCAGCGCTTCTCTATTAATGGCAAATGGTGGGGTGTCATCAACCTCGTAAGTGCAGGTAGTCTCGTTCTTGATCCTGTATATGATGTTTTTTTTTGTGCGAAACTCCATAAGCGCAGTCCCATCATACGTACCCATTTCAGAAAGGGTGGGACGCATATGCCGTACAAGTTCAGCATCATAATCATTCAAATTCTGATATAACCCAGCAGGACAATGGCAGAAGAGTTTTTCTTTGGTTTTGAGCTGTTGATGAACTTCCAATCCGCTCTTGAAACCCATCTTTTTGTAAAATTCTGGCTTTGCTTCTTGTAATGGAACAAATTCGACCTGCTTTTTAGTTCGGTTGTAATTCTTTTCCGGATCAAAATCTTTTTTCATGAAATCTCTTGTGTTAATTTTGTTTTGTTAGATTCGATGGTAGTTCTCTTGGATGTCAATTTTATGAAGGCTTAAGTCTATTAAGTATGTCCACGATGTGCAATTTAGTTTGTAATCCTTTTCAAATAAAAATCCCAATTTGAGAGTTTATACCACAGAAGATTTGTTTATTCATAGTTGATAGGTCTGGGGCATTTCACTTCGAAATCTGGAAGCACAAGTTCAGGTTGGCCTGATAAAGAGAATGTGAATTTACTGGTTCCATCTATATTCGGATAATACATAAACTCAAGCTGGATGGTTTTGAAGACCAGACTTTCATTCTTGACTCGAACACCTGCACCAATACCCATATAGCTAGTTTCTTGAAAAATATTATTCCCACACTTTCCGATAAATCCCACATCGCACAAGGTAAAGATAGCAAAACGGAAGCCAAGAAATTCCCAATCAGAAAATGCTACATTCTCAATATTAAACACAAGCCGTTGCTGCCCTGTTTCCAATGCATCTTTGAATCCATCGATATCTTCGAGATTATCTATATATAGAAAATTGTAGGAAGGTTGGTCGATTCCCTGAATATAATCTACTTTTATAAAATTCCGTACTCCATAATTCCAAACCTGATAGAGTTTGGTAAAAAATTGCATTTTCAATGAGAAAACTCCCCTGTTAAGGGTAAAATAAAGCAGGTTATCAACATAACTCCCAAGTGAGATCTTATAATAATAATACAACAGATCTTTAAAGACAAAATCTCCCTCAGAAAATCGGAAACCAAGATAGAAATTTCTATCGTCATCATCTTCAAATTCCATCCCTGCGACCAGTTCTCCAAGGTGTCCGTATGGAATATATTCGACCTTGCCAAAATCATAGATCAGGTTGCTTTTATAAAATTTGCTCTTGAGAAAATTCAAACCAAAAAAAACCTGTTCATGAGTTTTTCGACCATAGACTCCAGATTCAATTAGATATTTTTTGGATGCGAGTCTTAAAGTCGGAACTGTAAAAGCTGTTTTTCCATTTTCCTTCTTATAAACATCATTCGCAATGCCAATACACAACTCACTCTCGAGATAATCCAGCCAGTAAGAAGTGGTATCATTCAGTATGTTAGCGTAGAGTTCATGAACTCTTTTCAATCCGACACCGCCTGCAATATTGATCTTGGGTGGAATAGCATTTCGCTGAATTTCGAAACCATATTGCTTCTCCACATCCTGATCAGTGTAGAACATTCTTCCACAAAGAAAGGTTGATCCGATGTGATAGATCTTATATTCGCTGTTCTGTATGTAGAGTGGTTTTTTCCGGGCTTCATCATAGGCAACAGTGGTGCTTACTTCATGTCCTAAGCCAGCAAAGTTGAGGTCATACACCTCGAGACGTCCCTTGGACAATGAAGATAAACCAGGATTTGCTCCGATCGAGAATTTATCCTTAGTTGTGATAATAACATCAACACCTTGAGGATCATCCTCACAGAGCCTAATTCCAAAATCGACCGTTTCAATAAAGGGTAGCTCGTAGATAATTCTTTGGTTTTCAGCGAGAATAAATGGATCGAGTAGCTCGCCTTCTTTGAAGAGCAGAATATCTCTAACCACTGAACTTTTTGTGGTAACATGAAGTTTGGTCGCAGCATTTCTGATAGTTTTGACAATACGAGGAGTATTTCGTGAAACTCTTCTGAAGACTGGCTGGTGGACAAACTCTATATTTCTGATGATCAATCCTCTATAAGGCAAAAACTGATACTGACTTTTTTCGAGTAGATAGAGTGGATCGTTTGAGCTGGACTGATGTTTTCTCACTGCAAGTTTGTAGAGTTCTTCAGTAATTTTGGATCGCTCTGCTTCATACTCCAGGGAATCAAGCTTTTCTTGGGACATATTTCGTCTTGTTTCTATGAAGAAAGGTGTTGTTCCTGGTAGAAGTAGAGTAGTGTCTTTTTCTGCGATATAAAGTGAATCTCCAATATGGAGTATATCGCCCTTATGGAGATGAATCGCTCTGTTATCAAAGTGAATTTCTTCTGCGGTAAGTTCAGCAGTAATATGCAAACATATATAGCTTGAAATTATTAGGATCAGTAGGTGAATTATTGTTTTTTTATGTATCAACAGATGTTCCGTTCTATGCTTAGAAATTTACTGTAAGCACAAAGTTGATAACACTCCTGTTGACCGTAATATCATCAAGACCAAGTTTGAAATCTCCAAATTCGAGTACATCTCCGAAGTCCAATCCTAATTTGTTATTGAACCATAAATATTCAAGACGCAAACCAATATCGATTGATTTCGGAAAGTTGCCATAACTTTTAAAAGGAATAAATTCAAATCCCCACCCGAAATGGGTGGTGTTGGGTAACAAATTATATAGTTTATGCCAGGTAGGTCTTCGAACCCAGGGAGTATTTGGATGTTCGATCTTCTGTCCATCTCCTCGAATATTTTCTACACGATAAAAACTGATACCATAACCTGTTTTTAAATATAATAGAAAATTACCCGTGGTGATGTTGTAACGTAAACTTCCGATATATTCCCAGAAATTCATATCTGCTCGGAGTTTATAAGGTTCAGGTCTATTGGTGAGAGAAATATCCACTGCGATCTCGCTTCTCGAATGACGGATTGCGTTTTCGGTCACAAAATGTTTACCCAGATATAAATTCACTCCGAACTTCGGTGCAAAAGAGTTCTTTACATCAATTTCTATATTCGTGGAAACCGAATCAAGTGCTGGATCGAGCTCAATTACATTATTGTAAATATCAACATACTGCTCCGGATGAAATAGTAGTGCAAAATACTCCTCAGGGAATATCTGATAATCGACCCCCCCTGCGAAACCAACAAATCTGAACGGTATATTCTCCCTGGTATAAAAAGTAGGCACAGTTGTCTTGAGGGCTGCCCGGAAAGGTGCTGCAACCACTCGCCAGGCAAAGTCAAAAGGTGGAACGTTGGAGAGTAAAGGTAATGTTAAGTTAAGATACCCAAGATCGTTCATATAGCTGTCTTCGATAGTGAGAGGGAAAAATGAACTTAATTTATGAGGATAGTAAAGATGATATCTTGAATTATTAGCCGACTGATTCCAACCTACTGTGTAGGTTGGTGTAACTGGTGAGATATTCCCTGTATCTGCATGTTTTACCACCCCTGCAAAAGGTGAGATGGAGGCAGGATACCCCCAGTGTATGGGAAACATCAGCCAACCCCAATCACGTCGTATCAAAGGGTTTGTCCTGAGATAGGGATAGATCACTTCCCAATCAGGTACTATACAGATCCTTTCCGGTTTATTCAATGGAACGACACTCCCTCGCTTAACAAAGATTTTGGACGTTGCTTCCTGTAACGAGTCAAGCGATGATAGATAATCTGTATAATTAAAGGTTCTTGTAATTAGCTCTGTAGCCCCTGCAGGTCCGACATCTTTATAGAGACCAGTAAAGGGATAGGAGCCATGGGAATCTCTATTTTTTCCCCCGGGTTTTGCAAGGAGTTGATCATTTCCCTTATCATCTCCGCCGACATATACTAAAGGATGGGTATTGATCTCATTTTCTTCTTTGGTGATATATGCACGTTCCCGAATCTTCTTGTCTATCCAATTTTCACCGATACGGTCAATCTCTGCACGATCTACTTCCTGCTCCCATGTAGCTCTTGAAGCATATACATTAGGATCAGCATAATTCATCATCATGACCTTGTAGTGAAAGAAATATTCCACTCGTTTGATGACCAGTTGGGAATTCCACTCCTCCTGAGTAACCTTGTAACGATGAATCGGAGAATCGTGTAAACCCTTTCCAGCCAGAATATTACGAATATCATTTTCATTGAGTAATTTCTGGACTTTATCCATCGGGGAGATAACCACATTGATGTGTTCCCAGTCGCCTTCGTGGTCATTCCCTCCATCGTTGTAGGGATAGAAAAACCAGTACTGAATAAGGAATTCATATCCTAGTAAGGAGTTATCATACTTCGATCTGACCGCATGTACAAACGGATGGGTGAAGGTGGTGATATAAAATTGGTACTTTCGTTTCAAGCTGTTCGAAAAGGAATTACTGAATGCTTCTTTCCATGTTAATTCATCTTCTCCTGGAAAGTCAAAGAAGAATACCTTGAATTTAAGGAAGGTCGGATCCCTTCTGTCACGAATCATTGTTCTACCGGGATCGTAGGGATCATATTCATTCAGAAGCGAGATAAATTTACAATCAGCATTTTCAACGAACGCTGTTTCATCCATTCCAATTGAGTCAGAGCTATCCTGTATTTTGTTCTGCAATAGATTGCATTTGTTGCCAAGCTGATGAAAATTTACTGTTTCTGACTCGATTATTCGTGCTTTATCACTAGAAATATCCCACGTATCAACATGCAGAGGATGATGGGGTTCATAGATAAACTTTCTCAGGTCCATAGGGACAAGAAAAGTATTCAATATCATATAAGGGGCGAATTTCACTCCCAATCTATGAAGCAATGCATAACGGTCATCGTCCATTCCATCTATCGGGTTCAGATCCTTGAATTCGGGTAATCCTCTTTCACCAAAGAGATTGAAAAACTTATTTGCTGGTGTTTGCTCCACAATACGCGGATTAGCTAACTCGATATAGGAAATATATTCACTTCTCGGTATCGTCCCCCCAGAGAGAACTCCCGCAAGTAAGACAAAAAAGGTTGTTACTACAAATAATCGAAATATTTGCATGATCCACCCATCCCTGTGTTGTTTTTAATCGTTACTTATAGTAGCCTGTTGGAAGCCAATATTTTGTTTTGTTCCCTGTTCGGGAAGCTTGATTTCACCGAATTGTTTCTCGTACTTTTCGATGTTCCTTTCCATAAGTTGCATGAGTCGTTTTGCGTGTTGAGGGGAGAGTATGATGCGTGAATAGACCTTCGCCTCTGGTACGCCAGGCAGTAACCGCGCAAAATCAACCACAAATTCTGATTGATTGAAGTTCATAAAGGCAATATTAGAATATATACCTTCTGAATGTTCCTTGGGAATGTTGATCTTAATCTGTTGTTTTTGGTCAGCCATGTTGCTCCTTTCTTATTAAAGTAAGTGGGACATTTTATTTATGTCCCACTTTGTGATGTTAGTATTTTTGTTTCAAGAATTTTAATCCATTCTTTTTTTAGAACTTAATCAAGGTCGAACTCGACGCCTTGTGCAAGGGGCATTTTTTTACCCCAGTTGATCGTATTGGTCTGTCTGCGCATATATGCCTTCCAGGCATCACTGCCTGCTTCTCGACCTCCGCCAGTCTCTTTTTCACCACCAAAGGCACCACCGATCTCTGCGCCACTTGTGCCGATATTCACATTTGCGATTCCGCAGTCACTTCCTTTATCACTAAGAAATTGTTCTGCGTACTGTAGGTTATTTGTGAATATTGCTGACGAGAGTCCCTGCGGAACATCATTATGAAGTTCGATCGCCTGATCGATGTTCTTGATTTTTATCAGATACAGGATTGGTGCAAAGGTTTCTGCTTGTACGATCTGCATATCATTTTTTGCGACAGCGATCGTTGGTAGAACATAGCAACTTCCAGGAACACCTTCTATTATTACTTCTCCACCATATATGATCTCACCGTCCTGTTCCTCTATCTTCTCGAGGGCATTCTGATATGCTTTGACGGCAGATTGGTCAACTAATGGACCCATAAGTACATCTGGATCGAGAGGATTTCCAATAGGCACTGAGCCATATGCTTTTTCAAGTTTCTTCACAAAATCATCAAAGATATCTTCGTGAAGAAGAACTCTTCTTGTCGATGTACAACGCTGCCCTGCAGTACCGACTGCACCGAAAAGCACAGCTTTGAGCGCTAGTTCGATATTTGCATCTTCCATAACGATGATCGCATTATTGCCGCCAAGTTCGAGAATGACTTTGCCGTATCTTTTTGCAGCTGCCTGATATACTCTCTTACCCATCTGACAGCTTCCTGTAGCGCTTATGAGCGGAATATTTTTATCATTGATGAGCTTCTCTCCGATTTCAATTCCGCGTCCGATAACAAGATTGAATATCGCTTTTGGAACATCCTGCGTTTCAAGAACCTGATGCACGATTTTTGTGACTGCAATTGCGGTTAAGGGTGTTGATGTTGAGGGTTTCCATATCATTGTGTCACCGCATACTCCTGCCACAAAAGCATTCCAAGCCCAAACTGCAACAGGAAAGTTGAATGCAGAGATGATCCCAACCACTCCAAGAGGGTGATACTGCTCGAACATTCGGTGTTCTTCACGTTCAGACTGAATGGTAGCACCATAAAGCTGACGGGACATTCCGACTGCAAGGTCAGCCATATCAATCATCTCCTGCACTTCACCCAATCCCTCAGTATATATCTTTCCCATTTCCATGGTCACTAGTCTGCCGAGTTCATCTTTGTATTTTCTCAGTTCGAGCCCGATCAAACGGATGAGTTCACCTCGTTTTGGTGCAGGAATGTTTCTCCAAATTTTGAATGCTTCCTGCGCTTTTTCTGCAACTTTATCATAATCTTCAACAGTTGCAGTTTTCACTTTTCCGAGGACAGAATCATCGATCGGTGAATACACGGTAACTTCTTCACCTTTTGTATGGAGCCACTCACCGCAATATGCGCCGTGATTGACGTCCTTTATTCCGAGTTTTTCAAGTATTTCTTTCATATATCTCCTAAAACTCAAACCACGCAAGGCACAAAAAACACTAAAAAATTAATAATATTTTCTTAATGCTTTTTCATAACGTTGCAAAATCGCAGTTTGATGTATTTTTCAATTTTTCTTAACTAACCATATTAATTCTAAACACACTCATAATTTCATTCTTATTCATTTCGTGAATTTCGTGTGTTTCGTGGTTAAAGATATTATTCTTCTTCCATGAAGGGATAACTATAATCTGTAGGCGGGTTGAATGTCTCCTTGATGGTTCGCGGAGAAACCCATCGTAACAGATTTATCATATCGCCTGCTTTATCATTGGTTCCAGAAGCACGAGCACCACCAAAGGGCTGCTGTCCAACTACAGCACCGGTCGGTTTATCATTTACATAGAAATTACCCGCTGCATTTCTCAAGATCTCTTTTGCAAGCAGAATCGCTTCTCTATCATTCGCAAATACAGCACCGGTCAATGCATATGGTGAGGTCTCATCACAAAGATGAAGTGCTTCCTCGAATTTCTCATCATGATATACGTAGATGGTGATAACTGGTCCAAATATCTCTTCTTCCATGGTCTTGAACTTTGGATTTGTCGTAAGAATGATCGTTGGTTCGATGAAGTAACCTCTTGAATCATCAAAGTTTCCACCAACAACTATCTCCGCATCGTCAGCTGTTTTTGCATATTTGATATAATCAGTAATGGAATCGTATGCTGCTCTATCGATTACAGCATTGATAAAGTTCCTGAAATCCATTACATCACCCATTTTAAGGGATTTGATGTCTTCGAGCAATGGATCTTTCATCTGATCCCACAGACTTTTTGGTATATATGCTCGTGAAGCAGCAGAACATTTCTGTCCCTGATATTCAAAAGCCCCTCGCACAATCGCAGTTCTAAGTGCATCAACATCGGTTGAAGTATGAGCAACGATGAAATCTTTACCGCCTGTTTCACCAACAATGCGTGGATAGGTCTTATAATTATGAATATTTCCGCCGATCGTTTTCCACATGCTCTGGAATGTTGCAGTGCTTCCAGTAAAATGGATACCTGCCAGATTAGGACTCTGCAGCACTGGATTCCCTACCTGAGCACCAGAACCGGGCACAAAGTTTATCACACCATCTGGGACACCCGCTTCCTTAAACAGTTTCATAAGATAATACGCGCTATACACTGCGGAAGACGCAGGTTTCCAGAGTGCAACATTACCCATAATTGCCGGAGCTGAGGGAAGGTTTCCTGCAATTGAAGTAAAATTAAAAGGGGTCACTGCAAAGATAAATCCTTCTAAAGCACGATGCTCGAGCGTGTTCCACATTCCCGGGGCTGAATTCGGCTGACGTTCATAGATTTTCATCGCGTAATAAGTATTAAAACGGAAGAAATCTATGAGTTCACATGCTGAGTCGATCTCTGCCTGGAACGCATTTTTGCTTTGAGTGAGCATAGTCGCAGCATTTAGAATTGGACGATATTTAGTCGTGAGTAGTTGTGCAGCACGCTGGAAAATAGCAACTCGATCTTCCCACGGCATTTCTGCCCATGTTTTTCGTGCTTTAAGTGCAGCATCAATCGCCATTTGCACTTCCTTAGCTCCTGCTTTGTGATATTTTCCAAGAAGATGCTTATGGTCATGAGGAATTCTGCATTCTCCCATGTTTCCTGTTTTGATCTCCTTTCCACCAATGATGAGCGGGATCTCGATCTCCTTACCCATCATCTCCTTGAGGGTTTGTTTAAGAAGTTTCTTTTCAGGTGATCCAGCCCGGTAACCAAATATTGGTTCATTCGTTGGAAATGGTACCTGCAATTTTGCATTAGGCATGAACATACCTCCTTGATCTATTTTTTAATAAATTGATTTAATTCTTTAATAATTTTTTTGATTTTTTCATCATTAAAATCTTTCTCCTTCATCACCTCTTCCAGAGATCCCCATACAGGCTCACCACACATCACACATACGATATTCTTCTTCGAAAGGAATTCCTGGGCTGCTGGATATTTCTCCAGCAGTTCCTCGATCCACATCTCTTTTGTAATGAGTTTTTCAACCATTGCCTTCACCACGTATTTTATTTTGATTAGCTTCTAAGTGGACATAAAATTTCATGTCAAGTTCTTGCCCGATTTGTACGCAGATTTGAGTGAAACCACCCAGTTTCATTACATTACGCCGTGGCAAGCGAAAAAAGACGAAAGAACACAAAAAAGAATATTCACCACAGAGAACACAGAGCACACAGAGAATAAAAAACTTCTGATTGTTTTCGACCCGGGCAAGTCGGGAGGAAACATCCGAATGTTTTGTATGGTTAGCTTCAAGACTCGGAAGTATGTCTTCGACGAACATTTAGAGGTTTTGCGAAAGCAGGAATCCAGTGTACAATTGAACTGTTATTCGTTATTCACTAATCATAAGGGAGTGGTCCCTGACGACTCTGAAACTTCAAAAACTTGATCTGTTATTTTTAATTATAACTATTCTCAACAATTAGAATTTATTTTTAAAAAAAAAATTATGAGTTTTGCTTTATTATGTTTTCTCATTCTTACTCCCATTATTTGTACTGCCAGTGATTGGGATGGTGTCCTTCCATATATAAGTCCCGGGATCAGGTTTGGATGGGATTTTGAAAAAAAGTTCACATTTAGTACAAAGATCAGTTTGGGTTTACGATTCGACGGTGGTTTTGTAAATATCACATGGGGATGTAAGTATCCTGTATTTCAGGATGCGTATGTTACCGATCCTCATTTTGAAAAATATGATTATCTTGATCTTCAAGCAGCATTCATGCACGATCCAAGTCGAACAATGACTCTATACACCGGAGGAGGAGCTGGAATAATTTTCTACAAAGAAAATGGGATACTCAAAACTGCACCACGAATCACTGTTTTTTCCGGCTGTATTATTTTCCCCACCCTCGATATTCTTTTCTTGCCTGGTCATATACGATGGGATCCGGGACTTCAGATCGTTGCTCCGGTACCGTTATTAATGAAAGGTGGATTTGTCGCAGGTTCAGGATAAATTTTCACGATAACTGAGGTATCATGGACTATTCCGCGACACAAGTAGATTCGTTAGATTACCAATGATTTGAGATTGTATTTAATTGATATGTATTAACTTTAATTCCTGCAACTTTTACATATTTCTTTCCCAGATATTTTATCCCATAAACTAAGCTTTTTACCACATTCTAAACATAAATTATTTTGCAAACGATATTGCTTTTGTCTTTCTAATTTTTCTTTTTCGATTCTTTCCTTTTTAATTTTTTCAAGTCTTTCCTTTTCTAATTTTTCTTTTTCGATTCTTTCCTTTTTAATTTTTTCAAGTCTTTCCTTTTCTAATCTTTCTTTAGTTTTTCTTTTTCTTTTTTCGATTAGCATATTACTAAAACTCTTAATATTAAAATTTGCATACCATAATTTTATTGTTTTATCCCGACTTCCAGAAACGATATATCTCCCATCTGGAGAAAAACAGACTGAATTAACATCATCTGTATGTCCTTTCCCATAAAAATCTGGTACTTCTTTACCCGTTTTTGAATCCCATAATTTTATTGTTTTATCCGAACTTCCAGAAACAATATATCTCCCATCCGGGGAAAAACAGACTGATTTAAGATAACCTGTATGTCCTTTCCCATAAAAATCTGGTACTTCTTTACCCGTTTTTGAATCCCATAATTTTATTGTTTTATCCAGACTTCCAGAAACAATATATCTCCCATCTGGAGAAAAACAGACTGAATCAACACAAGATGTATGACCTTTCCCATAAAAATCTGGTACTTCTTTACCCGTTTTTGAATCCCATAATTTTATTGTATTATCCGAACTTCCAGAAACAATATATCTCCCATCCGGGGAAAAACAGACTGAATCAACACAAGATGTATGACCTTTCCCATAAAAATCTGGTACTTCTTTACCCGTTTTTGAATCCCATAATTTTATTTTTTCGCCCTTACTTCCAGAAACATATCTACCATCTGGAGAAAAACAGACTGAATTAACATCCCATAAAACACCTTTCCCATAAAAATCTGGTACTTCTTTACCCGTTTTTGAATCCCATAATTTTATTGTTTTATCCCGACTTCCAGAAACAATATATCTACCATCTGGAGAAAAACAGACTGAATCAACACAAGATGTATGACCTTTCCCATAAAAATCTGGTACTTCTTTACCCGTTTTTGAATCCCATAATTTTATTGTTTTATCCCGACTTCCAGAAACAATATATCTACCATCTGGAGAAAAACAGACTGAATCAACACAAGAT